>Ga0209589_1000456_pt1 | contig 57050 bp, 37 predicted proteins | sample CowpeawhiteBW_FD_187525 | JGI IMG/M metagenome (GOLD analysis project Ga0209589, IMG submission 187525) | Root nodule microbial communities of legume samples collected from California USA - Cow pea white BW (SPAdes) (version 2) | ecosystem: Host-associated > Plants > Roots > Nodule | place: USA...
TCTCCACCCCGGCAGACTCCGATCCCCTTCTCTCCCCGCCGCAGTACTTTCCAAACCCTAACTCCCCCGACGCTTCCTCTTACCTCGACCCTCCTTCCTGTGCTGAAGCCATTTTCACGTCCTTTGATGGCGAAACAAACGGCGTCGACTTTCCGGGAAGCAACAGTTAGGTGACCTAGTTGATCACCACGTCGACGCTGGTCACCACGTGGCTGCCAGAAGCAAGAAAACAGCTCCGTGCACGGAGAACGCAGAGCCACCGTCAAACACTGCGATTGACGGACGATTCCGACCGCCACGACCACCGCCAACACAGGTTTGTTTGTAATTTCCGTTGTGGTTCTCTTTCTCCCGATTTGTAAGCTAAATTCATGATTTCGTAACCCTAGATTCTGTAACCTCTTCAATTTTCCCCCAATTTCAATTTGGTATGATTTCCCCCAATTTCAATTTCGTTGTTCATCCTTCAATTTTCCCCCAATCCTTCAATTTTCAACTTTGTTCTGATATTTGGATTTTGTTCTGATATCTGAAATTCCCCCAATCCTTTGTTTAAATAAGTTGTACTAAACTGTGTTTGACCTGATGTTACAGGTTCTTAAGGATTTGGCCACTTAATTTTCACGTTTGCGAAAGGTTGAAAAGAAGACAGTCCCCATTTGGATGCTATACGGTGGGGGAATTTCTAATTTTGATGTAAGTATACTCATTTTGCTGTAAGTTTGATGTAACTTTGTAGAAGAGTCAGTATACTCATTTTTGTTTTATCATCTTGTTGTTAGGATTTAGTGAACCAGATTTAATATCATGGATGAGCATGAGTCTAATAGTAGTCCTCCTCCAAGTAAAGATCATGAAACTGAAACTGTGTGTAATGAGTATGAGTCTAAGAATGTTGATGCGGTTGAAGAGGATATGGATGATAGTGTAAAACTTAGAGAATCCTCTAGTAGTAAGAAAACTGAAAAGTCAAGAACTTCTGATGTATGGAAATATTTTACAAGGATTGGGGCTGGTGATGATGGAAAAGAGAGGGCAAAGTGTAATGGGTGCAACAAAAAATATGTTATTGGTAGTCAAAGTGGCACATCTCATCTGAAGCGTCACATAGAGAAATGTAGTAAACTTAAATTTGAAGATGTTAGGCAAATGATAGTGGATGGGCAAGGAAAGTTAAAAGCTAGAAGAATAGATCCAATGGTTTGCCGTCAGTTGTGTGCCAATTTAATTGAAGAAGGCTTGAAGTATGGAAGTCCCATATCACTTGAGAGAAGCAAACAATAAGCTTAATTAAGACATTGATTTGCTGCATTTTATGATAGTATTTAAGTTAATATTGAAGCAAAAATGTGTCAAACAGTGTAAATAATTTAAATACTATCATGAAATGCGCTTGAAACGTCAGATAAACTTAACAAAATTTGGTTAAAATGACTAAATTCATGTATTTTGAAAGATAAAGGACTACATTGGTCAAAAATTTTGATAAGAGACTAAATTCAAATTTTGCTTAAACTTGATTGGACAAAAACATATTTAACCCTAAGATATTTTACATTGAAAAAACGTGTTGAACTTCGCTGAACCCAATGATCAAAAATAAGAAGAGAGGAGAAAAAACCCAGCAAAACCCTAATACTAACCAGCGCACCAATTTGTAGTCCTGTTTGTGAATGGACAGAAAATAAGAGAAAGGGAAAGGGGAGAACAGTGAGATCGCAAAGCTTGTTCTGCACAACTCAAAGGGTAACATCCAAACGCAACAGCAACACCCAAAACGGACATAATTTATTTTTTCCCATGTGCGTTCTGCATAAATCTTCACTTACAAACGATTCTACAAGATTTTGATTACCTGCATCTAAATCCTGAGAAAGGAAATGCCTATTTGCCAAGACTCAAAAAGTGGACATGTTCGATTTTCATTTTGGCTAAATTTATACTTTTCAATATTCTTGGAGAAAAGCTTTTAATGGTCTTCATCTTTTATTCTGTTTCAGAAACCAATGGGTTTTGTTTTGTTTCTGCTTGGGTTTATTATGTTGTTAATTCTAAGTTTTTTTTCTTCAGCACCAGCATAATTCGTGGATTTAAGGGTTTGGAATTGAGGCGTTATGGAAAGTAAAGATGCAAAAGATCCATTCAAAGGGGTGGATTGGAAAGCTGTTGGCGGTGAAATGCAGAAAAATCCGAGTGTTCAGCCATCCTTGAAGAAACGATTACCCAACAGAGTTAGGCAAATTCCTGAGTACTATTTCCTGCCTCGATGGCCTCTTCCCAAAGCCATTTTATTTTGCAGTGCATGCATTGGTGCTGGTGTGGCTGCTGGAATGCTTGGTGAGATCTGGATTGAAAAGAAAGTTAAAGGTATTTTCACCTCCCTCTCTTTCCTTTCACCAACCAATGTTTTATTTTAGTCCTTTTAATTGCCAAATGGAAACCCTTTCTTTTTTGGATAAAATGAAGAAGTAGTAAACACTTTATGAAGAACATCAGAAAATAAAATGAATTGAGCTTATCCCTCAAGTTTTTGAGAAGTACGTCTACAAAGGTCTATAAGTTGATTTAAACTTGCTGGAAAAGTTCAATTCTTTATATTTTTTTCTCCTATAAGTATTTGTAGAAAAAATTATCTAAAGAAAGTTGTATAAAAAGTTTTCGATTGTCAAGCTATCAATGTACATGTTATGTATTTTGTGATGTGCAATGGATCTTTAGCAAGCTTGCTTCGAGTTTCTGACTATGTCATGTACTGTGGGCGGATAACAATCATTGTCAATGACAAAGTATTAGTTTGAACATTCATTGCGTTGCTCGTATTTGTTAAACTTTTGAATTAGACATTGTTGTAATGGTCTTTTGTTTTGGTATTGCAGAAGATGGAGGGGTTATATGGGAATTTGATAAGTAAACTATTGGTCTTAGGACAACTAATGTCACAGATATTGCTGCCTCTATGCAAGTTAGTCTCTTCAGCACCCTCACTTCTCAGAGGAATTAAGATGATCCTTGTTTAGCAGCAGGATTGAGGGGAATGAGGTGTGATGGTAATACTAGGAAAGATTTCTCTGCCATTTCTAATAAATATGGCACCTAAATTTATTACTTTCTTTAAGATTAGCATTTCGATGGTTCCTAACCAGCACTCCACAATGATTCAATCAATCAGCTTATTAAAAGCCAACCCTGACGCCACGAAAATGTTGCAATTGTTGCAATGAAATTGCCATTTTTTAAAGGAAATGATTAAGGAGCCATGTTAATAGTCTTATAAGGATAACGATGTGTCCATGCCGTTTATATTTCTTCAATTCTGCTTTTTGGTTAGAACCCTAAAAGCTAAAATGTCAAAAGAAAAAAAAAACTGTAAACTGAATCCACGCTACTGTATCACTCATTGGGCTGCTTGCCGCCAATGCTTAAATAGAAAAACACCATCAAAATTTGCTGAAAATTAGTTATGAAATAAAGATTCAGGCACCCCTGACTTGTTATGAATCGTGGACCTCTTTAAAAGTGCTGATGAACGGCATCTCTTCCAATCCTAGCAGAGAATTACTAATTCTGCTGCTATGATTGTAGACAATCATAATGTTAAATGGGCGAACATTCTTACTTCGTAACAATACAAATTTTTGTTTACAAATTACGTGATTCATTTGTACATTAATATTATATTATTAAGTGTGTTAAAATGATTTTTACTTCCACATGACCTCTTGTACATAATGCTGTTCTACTGGTTTGACTTAGATCGCACCGGAGGTCTACTTGTTTAATTAGGTGCTGCATAAAATAATATGTTGATCCGGACCACAAAGGTTTGAAAATTGAATTCAACTCGCGTCACAAGCTCCAAGCTTTTCGTTTGGTTTCTCCGTAAATTTTTATGGTTGGCAATAATAATAAGTATCACAGTGAAGGAACATGAAATTATGGAGACCAGTCATTTCTAAAGCCTTGTTTTACACGAATACTTTGCAGTTAGCAGAGTAACTAATACATAAAGATAAGGCCAGTATCAAAATTATATGAACAAAACAAGGAAAATTTTCAATAGGGGTGAAAAAGTTCATCTTAATTTAAATGTTCTGTGAAGAATAATACGCAGTTGCAATCGCATAAGCAATTTCCTTGTCGAAGTGTTAGTGAAGAACTCCCATATAATAAGGTATTAACTCTGGAATTTCCAAATCCTTCTCAAGCCTCCCACCGTTGTGAAGTCCATCCTACCTGAGCGGCAAATTCTGCGCCCTGAAATTCATCCATAGTTGATGAAAAATCTATTTTACAATTGCAAATTGTGTAATGCGCTCATCTTTAGTAATGACAATTAATGATAATGTATATGTTTGTAGAATCGCATACCTCGTTGAATCTTCGTTGAGATTGTGCCACAATCTTAGATTTTATGATATCATATGCACCATTCCATCAACTATCATCACTCTATTGTCATCTTGCAACCTCTGAAATTTCAGAAAAAAACAATAGTAACGAAGTTCGAGTTGGGATGGTGGCAGCAGAAATTCATCAGAAGATCATACCTCTAATAGGAGTAGTATATCTGCAGCGGTGTAAGGTGAATCTGCCCCTCTGTTGATAACATTCTCTAAGTCTGCAATAGCTATGAGATCCAGGCGGTTGGCGCGCATATGCTGACCAAATAGAGAATTAAATGCTTCAATTCTGCATGTCAATATAAGATATTTTACGTCAGAAACAGTAGGAGCACAGAAAGAAATATAAGAAAACAATTAAAAGGCAGGAATCGGCAGTTGACTGACCTTGCAGGGGTGAGTCCAACATTAGCTTCAGCTGCTGGGGTATCATCTACTTCCATGGCATCTGTTCCTAATGTTGATCTAGCCAAAAAGAAATTACTAGTGTTATTAGTTCATAATGGACAAATATGTTTTAACAAATCTAGACATCGACCTCCTCAACATTTACATGGCAACATAGATGTCTTAATGCTTACAAATGTGCAAGTGCAAGGATGCTAAATTACGACAGTTACAAAGAAAAACGCTAGAATATGGCAATAAATGAATTATCATGTAATCTAATTATAGTAGTAATCAGAATGAAAAGATCCTTGCAAATAATACAGCTTTTCCAACTTGTTTAAATTCTTGCTCACCCTCTTGTATCTTTAGAACCACGATCAGGACCATCATTTTCATTGTGATCAGCCTTGCGCTTCCTGCCTAGCTCTTTCTCCCTCTCTTGCTCTCGCTCTTCCATTTCTGTAAGTTCTTTGTGATATATTGCAAAATTTAAAACCTTTAAAGCAGCTTCAACATCAGACTTCGAAACCTGAAATGAGAAGTGCTGGTTCAATCACAAAGTGTAGTGAACAAAAAAGTGAAAATATAGGCTGTTGAAGTATCATCGGGAAGAATATATAGGTAAAATAGCAATAGGAGAAAGAGAAAAGTGCAGCTAAGAAGAATGCCAAGTGAGTGTTTGACTAATTGGAATAATATTTCGTTACGGGAAATGCACTTTTAGAAGAATTAATTTTGATGGAATTGCATTTGAAAGAAGGAATTTTGTTTTTCTAAAAAGCATACTAGACATTGATTGGAGATACCAACATTATTTTTGGTTGAAAGTAATTTAGCTTGAAATAGCTTGGAAAAGTTAATCCAAAAGCAAAAGAATTTGTTGAGAACAATAATTTAGCTTGGAATACTTTTCCAAGCATGATTAGAAAGAAAAATAGAAAGGTTAGTTAACATTTCCCCTGGACTTGTTACCAAAATAGACATTTATAAATAACGGAGAAGAGAACATTGAAAAAGTAGATGTCAGTCTAGTACCTTTCTGCTCAATTTCAGTTTGGCATGAGCTGTTGAGAGACGTATGATGGTTTCTAAAGTTCTGGCAGTTATGGGAAGTGTTCCTCCTGTCTGCATAAAGTCAGTATTATATCAATAAAAGAAACAATGTTGTGTAATGGCTCGAATGCAGAGCACCAATTTCAACTCTCAATGCTAACCTTTGCATTTGAGCTTGCATTTCTGAGCTCAGCATAGGCTGTGGCAATGTTCTCAGACGCCTGTGGACGATGTCAATTGATGTTAAATTAAAGCTAGTCATATGTCTATACAATAATGGACGGGAACAGAAGCATAGCAACCATAAAATAATCGGAACCATTCAAGTATGGCAATTGTAACATAAATATAGCAGACCGAACTTACATTAAAATGGATAAATTAGAAACTTCAAAAGAGAATACATCAAGAAAGATGAAAATGATATTATTAATAAGAAAGGCACGTTCTTATTAGTCAGTTCAGGATAAATTACAAACCTCATCAGTCAGTTCAGGTTGAATCCTATGCTTAGCGTAGTGGATATATTTCTTAAGAAACTTAATTGTAAGCGTATCACGTTTGCGTCCTCTTTCAGTTTTCTTCCCATGTAACATTCTGTTATATTTGACAAAGATAGACGAGTCCGTATCAGCCTCATCTTCTCTTCCGTATCCTGAGCTCCCATTAAGTGTTGCCTCGCCTACATTGTTAAGCTACTTTGAATAAAACAACTAACTAGTATAAGAACGTCTCAAAGCATTGTAAAACTGCTTATTTACCTCCATCAACGGCAGAACGAAATCTATGCATACGAAGTACATGCTCAGAAATTCGACGATCAATGTCAGGATCCATTTGATCTAACACAATGAACAGTAGATCAAATCGAGAAAGCAAGGAGTCTGGAAGTCCAATATTTTTAGTTGGAGTCAATGAACGATCATACTGTATAATTGCACAATAAAAAGTCGTAAGTTAGAAAAGAAATTGAAGGTTCAGTACAATATCAGGAAATTGGAAAGTTTAAACTGCACAGCCCATTACCGCATAACGCTACTTACAGTTCCATATATGGGATTTGCAGCTGCAACCACACTGCATCGAGCATTCAGTGATGCATGGATACCAGCTTTAGCAATAGTCACAGTCTGCTGCTCCATAACTTCATGTATAGCAACACGATCTTCATCATTCATCTTGTCAAATTCATCAATGCAGACAACACCCCTGTCGGCAAGAACCATTGCCCCAGCTTCTAGCCTTCTTTCCCCTGAGAAAGAAGTAAGAATCGTTTCCTTAGATGACAAAATATATAATAATAGAACTATGCATAGAGCCCATGACAATGATCTTTTTACCTGTTTCTTGATCTGAAGTAACAGCCGCTGTCAAACCAACTCCAGAAGAACCCCTGCCTGTAGTTGATATGGCCAAGGGAGCAATGTTCATAATTGCTCTTAAGAGTTGAGACTTGGCAACAGAGGGGTCACCAACCATCATCATGTTAATGTCACTAAAGAACCAAGACAGACCAGCATTACGATTTTATATTAAGTTAAAAGAGAAGGGAGATCAAGCAAAAAACACGAACCCTCGCAAGTGAGTGCCATTCTTTAAGTTCTTCTCCACTCCACTAAGCATCAACAAAATCACTGCTTTTTTTATCCAAGAATGCCCATATATAGAAGGTGCAAGCGAATTACTTAGCATGTCAAATGCATCATCTCTTTCAGCTATCTTTTTAATGTTTTTGAGATCTTCGGGACTGTATATTGGTGCATTAGCCTCTTTGTTGAGAAGAGAAACATTGTTGGCTATGAGCACAGTCCTGCACGAACATCAATCAATCAGTTTTCTGTTTATGAAAGCACAGGAGTCAATCAATCAGTTTTCTGTTTATGAAACCACAGGAGTGCAAACGAACTGTCAGTATATATACTGGAGCTACCTGAATACTCCATTCACACTGCCTTTACTTTTCCCTGCAAGAGCCTTATATATTCCCACAATTGCCACTCGATCTCCAGGCTTGCAAGAATCAACAAGGTCATCTTCTACAATGACATCCACTGTTCTTGGAAGTTGACCAGGAGCAGAATTCTCAGGAACTTCTTGAATGGACAAAGTTTGATGATCTTTGTATTTGCACAATCCATACTCAGTCACAAGTAAGTTCCCATTTTCATCCTACAAAGATTTTAGTCGATAAATTTCATTATCACGAGAAGACAAAAAATATTGGAGATCAACGAGCTTGACATTACCCTTGTAGGGTAAACAGATCCTGTGGGCAAACCCAAATTAGAGGTAATATCACGATATTCGCGAGAAGTGAAGTTTCCCGTGGTGGGGCAGAAATGAACACTTTTAACAACCTTCGGCCTTACAAGAGAACCTATAAATTAAAATAAAGGGTGAGATGTCTGCATGCTTAAACCAGAGCATTTGTTCACAAATTTGTTCATAAATGTATTCCGTATCAAACAGAAAGAAAGGAATCAATGCGGAAAATGAACAACCTAAAGATAAAACTAAACGGCTGCTTGTGAGAGAAATAAACTACACACTTTTACCCGCGAAGGATATTCACATTTCCATCATTATCACATAACATAATGAATAATAACATGCCACTCAAGACATACTAAGCAACTTGATAACAGACGATATTAACTTGCAAATAAAATAACAGCTTTGTAGGTAAGATAAAAATATGAAGTGGAAGACTTATCAAACTAAAACGAGTTATAAGGGGAAAAAATACACCCAGGCCATACTAACCAATGACCACGAAAAAAGATAATCCTTTGAATCCTCAAAATAACAAAAATAGAATACGATTCCCAAAGCCACTAATTAAACCCAGTAAAACTTATAAGGGAGGACCAATTGGACTAAAAAAGCCAGAGAACATGAGTTTGATTTTTATTTAAAGGGTTTCGGATTCAACTTAAGAATCGAAGTTTAGTCGTTTAACACCCTAATTTCTTGAGAAACCAGCTGCACTAAATCATTCAAGTTATGACAAAAATTAAAAAGGGACAAAAAGTATAAAAAGAAGCAAAGGTAGTTTTACATTTGGTGACAATGCCCTCAACACAGACCATAGAACCTATGAATTCAGAAAGAAGCTCCCTTGGCGTGACTCGGCGGGAAACAAAGGGACCTTCAAATCCCACAAGCACTTGTTCTCCTTCCTTCAAATACTTAGGATCAATAGCACGAGTAGCGTCCGTCACTGCATCGCAGAACGGTTGAATGTACTCACTTGGACTCCTGATTATCCTGCAAAAATTTCAATTTCTATTAACAAAAAACAAAATAGAAACACCAACTGCAAGCAATAACTTCACAGACAGAATCAAATTCCAAAGAAATGTAAGTACAAAAGTAAAATTTAAAAATTAGTGGCGAGAAGTGTTAACCTGTTCCCCAAGTCGCGGAAGTTGTGGAGATCCGAGATGTTGATGATGAGGCGGTGGTGCTTGTGGTTGATTAGGGCTTTGATTTCGTCCATGTAAATGCCCTTTCCCACCTGATGATTCGACAGAGATCGTTAGAACGAAGACAGAGTAACAGACACAAATAAGAAGAGGAAATGCATAGGACATACATCTTGATCTAAGAAATCGGCGAATTCTCGCTTATGCGCCGCCCTAACTTCTTCGCTCAGGTCCATTTGAGAAGGCTGTGGTAGTAGCGAGAGAGAGTCAGAGAATGGTGGAGTCAGAAGAGTGAAAGAAAACTATGGTGGTGCTTCTTTTTCTTTTGGCGCTAGGGCTCTGTTTTTGGCGGGAACATGGAGCTTCGTGCTAGCTTTGTGGCGGGAAAGAGATGCTCTTGGGCTTTTCTTACTTCCAAGGCCCAATTGCTATCTACACATCCTACCATAAGTGAAAGGCAGACTTTTACTTCCTACATTTCATCAATCTCTTCGCACCCCTCAAATTTTCAAAATAATTGTTTTAATAGATCTTGAAAATTTGCAAATTAAGAGACTAGAAAATTTAATTAAATTTAAAAATATTAAATTTTAATTCTTAATTTAAAAAAAAAATTCTTATATTTTTCAGTTTTTTTTAAAAATATAAATATTTTTTAAATAATCAAAATTAAATTTATTCAAAATTTATTATGTAAATGATTTTAACAAAATTAATTTTCTGTTTTCAAAATAAAATATCCCAAAATTTGATTCCGGAAAATTTGAATTTCCACTAAATTTTGAGTACAACTTTGAAACATAAGCATAATTTGGCTCTGAGATCGAATTCCAACTTAGCAATAAAATGTCCTATTTTAATACATTGTGGTATCTGGTATCATTCTCATTCGGTGCAAACAAAATTCATCGAAAGTGTTAGATAATTTATCCTGTTCTCTGGTGAAAAAATAAAATCTCGTTTTTTTTTTCTTAATTTCCTATTCTTTTTATGTATTTTCTTTCTACTCTGGACTATTTTTTTCACTCTTTAAGTACTGCTTTTCTCCAAAACTATAATCTTATTTATTATTATTTTTTTTCAAACATTGAGGTTTGTTTAGAGAAGTTGTTAATGGATAAATGATTCATATGAATAGACAAAATGCACTGAAGAAAACATAAAAGGAAATAAATACCAAATTTTGATATGGACTTTTCTCAACATGAAATTACATTGAGTCCTTCAAATATATTCAAGTTGTAGTAAAGAGACTCCTAATTTAGATATTCTTTTATTGTTTTCTAAAGCTCGTACCAACACATTTATTCTTTTACAACTTCCCTTTTTTAACAAATATTCACTCTTAACTTGTATACAAAAGTGTTCATGAGAATGAATTAGATTAAAAAGCAATAAAATAAAATATTGTATTTATCTTAAGAGAGAATTAGATTAAAAAGCAACAAAATAAAATAATCAATTTTTCTTTTATTCTTACACCAACTCACTTTAATTGCAACCATTGTTATCATGATCACAGTTTTTGTTAATCATCTTTGTTGTTTTGGTCCATTCTCGTGTGGAATAGAGTTCAAGAGAAACTCCTCTAGTTCATCTTCAACTCGATGACTTCTTCACAAACCTGTCCCGAAACTTCCTTTCTCAAGTTCATAGACAAACTTTCTTATTTTTCAATTGTTTTTTTTTTTTAACTTTTAACTTAATAATGTTTTACTCTCTATTATACTAAAACTCATTTTTTAACTTATTTGCATATTTATTGTTGTTTCGATGTTTAAGTTGATATAATGTTCCTTGCTGAATCATATTGCATTCTGAAATTGGAATCGAAAGATGTTTATTCATTAAAAAATGTCCCATGAAAATGTTTAAATTCCATGTTGTATTAATAAATATATTTCTTTTTTATTTCTTAGTATAATTTTGACAAGTTTTTTTTAAGAATTTTGCATTTAAATTTTTGAAACATATCCCTGCTATTTCAACATTTTTTAGTTTACTTCTTAGTGTTCGTTGTAACTTCTAAGCACCTAAAATTGATGGAGTCTATTATGTCCCTTACTAAATTCAATCATTTAAAATTCATAATCAATCATCCAACCAGCTACTCTTAAAATACATGTGTTACAACTTTTAGAATACATACTATTAAAAATAAATATAAAGAATTTGATTATTTATATTTATGTGTTTTAGCTTAAATTATTACAAAACACTTCAATTAAATATACTATCAGGAATAAATCAAGTTATATTACAAAAGTATAAATAATTATCATAAATTAATAAAACCCGGCTCTATAGAAAATTTAACTTACTTTTTTATTTTCAATTGTTTCAATTTTCAATATATTTAGCTGTTAACTTTCTGTTCTGATTTCTTTTGACGGGATTGAATCAATTTAATAGCATTACCTCAATCAACCAACATTAAAATATAAATATTCGATATCTAATTTGGAAGTTCACGTAGAAAATATCAAGTCTAATAATTATGCATTGTCTATGAACGGCAAGACTTTATTTTTGTGATAATTGATTTAAAAACAATATTTATTAGCATAATCTTCAATTGTTACCTTAACAATGCATAAAAAGCATAGTATTTATCTTGAAACTGATGAATGATTGGAAAAAATGATGATAAATATCTTTACTGAAACAATATGGAAGAATGATGAAGAATTGCTCATTTGGCATTTTATCCTTCTGTATACCTCCAAACTAAAGACTTCCAGCTACATTCAAAAACGTCTACTCATTAAAACAGACTTATAGCTAACTGTCAAGTCACAATTACCACAAACTGAACTACAGGCCTACGGCTTTCATATATGATTGGCTCAAATAGAACAAACAGCCTCACTGATCTAGAGAGAACAAAATTTCAAATAACTTAAACCCGTGTTCCACATAAAGCGCAGATAACCCAACCTGCGTAATCAGGGCCTGAAAGCAGAGAATGCCACCACAGAGTTGTGTCCACCAAATCCAAATGAATTTGAAATAGCTGAAATACAAAGAGAATCAATCATTGCTGTTCCAATTATGATGGACTGTGGAGGATTTGGCTATTGAATTATTTAGAATCTTACCAACATTCACTTCATGCTGCTGCTTCACATTTGCCACTGTATCAAAATCGACTGCGGGTTCTGGGTTCTGCACTCAAGACCAAGGACACATTGTAACTCTAGAATTGAAACAATGCAGCAAGAAAATAAAAACGAATGATACTGTTTGGTTCTCAAAAGCAGAATGGGATAATACAAGGACATCATAATATTTTCCTAACTGCTTGCTTGTGCGGGTAATCATAACGACTGAAAACACAATACTTCCCCACTTTTTAAAACTAGGATGATTGATGATAATTAATACTAACATAATCTTAACTGCAATCTGGTTCAGACAATCCATGGAACTCGATCTAACCATCCCTAAACTACCAGTTTAATATGTGAAATAATTCACACATATTTATAATAAGTTGATGACATGTACAAATTCCTAGGTACAATTTTCAATTATTTTCAGAAACAACTTTGCCACACCAATATAGATCCCACATGGCTAAAGAGAGGAGAGAAAAACACTGACAAATAACAACTTACAATAACAAAAGTTCTAGAAGTCAGTCAAATTAACCTTAACCCTAAAAAGAATTAAGTAAACGTACAAATTGATTGATTGTTGGATGCAGCCATCCCGTTGTTATGGCTTTAACAGTGGCAATGGCTTCCAACCCCCCAGCTGCACCAAGGCAGTGTCCTATCATAGACTGATACAAAATGAAGAACGCAAATGTCAGTTCCCGGAGAATGAAACAATCCAATATAACATTCTGTAATATAGAAGAAAACAGAAAGCTGTCACCAGCATAATAAAGCCACTAGCGTGATAGTACCTTGGTGGCATTAATTTTGATGCCAGAAGTGTCCTTGAAAACCTTCTTAATAGCATTAATCTCTGCCAAGTCGCCAGCAAGAGTGGAAGTTGCATGTGCGTTTATGTAGTTGACCTGAAAATAAGCAATTGTCACACTTTCACTTTGCAAATTTATGGTATGACTGAATCAGAAACAACATATAAATAACAAAAACATTAAGACTAACTTCTAGAACTGACAGAAAAACGATGGCATTACAAAATTCCTTTTAGCTCTATTAGTAGCTTAAGCCCCTCTCTCTTGGAAAATTGAGGGAGTAACTATGTATCAAAGGAGTATTTGCGTAAGTTGCAACTGCTCAGGGCCTTACTTTCAGATACATACTTTGATTTATGTTCTAATAGTTGTGTTTCTCACACATTCGAACTTGATATCACTCTAAGAGACACTGAACCAAATCTCAGAAAATAACTAAGTGCTATGGTGAACCATAATTAAACATGCTGTATATTAATCATTTTATCATTTCGCTACTACAATCAGTGTAATTCTGTAATATCAGAACCGTACCCACGATTACAAGAAAAAAAAAAAGATGAATGGAAATTGCAAAATGGAAGACAAATAGCAACACCAAAAAGAGGAGTTTGTAAATTGGCAAGTTAGCCCATTTGAACTCTTAGAAAAATAAGTTGAATAACATGTAAAGTCGTCTTTTATTAAATTTGTACATTACTTGTTAGACTTGGATAAACTCAACTTCAGCAAAAAGTCTCAAATTCTCCACTTAATATATATATATATATATATATATATATATATATATATATATATATATATATATATATATATATATATATATATATATATATATGTTTGTGTGTGTGTGTGTGTTTAAAGGTGGGTTTCTCTACTGTGTTATATAGCAAGTGTCACATTGGTGTGTTTAGGGTTAGGTACAAGGGCATTGAGAGATAACCCTGCTGTGTTCCTTCTGCATTTGCATCATTGGTGCAGGTACAAGGTCCAACAACCTAATAGGTTACCTCTGTAAAACATGACCAACCACACAATCTGCAACAACAGGCCTATGACGATCACAACCCCCAGGAACGACCATACCCCAACAATTTGGAACCAGGAACCATTGTTCCTTATTGTGCATTGGTGCCTCCCTTATTGTAATTGAACTGAACCTAATTGAAAGTTTAAAATTAGGACATATGGAAATTGTGGTGTTGTACGTTCTCTCATCCCCTATAGTGCTGACTTGTGTTGTGCCTCCCCTCACTAGCTTGGTGGAACTGTCCAAAGTTTGATTAACTCTGAATGTTTGAGTATCCACTTGATTATCCCGTGTGTCTAAGCTGAAATTGTTTACGACTGGTTTCTTTCCTAATTTCAAACTAGTTTTACCTGATATTTTAATGTGGTTGTTTATGAACAATTTTCACTTGTACTAGCATACTTAAATACTTTGTTATTTTTGGTTTTCTCTATTTGAGTGCTGGATATTCATTATCTGGAAAAAAAGAAGTCTATGCACTGAATAAGTAAATTTTTTTTATACGTCAGCTAATGACAAACCACCAAGAATGAACATACTTAAATACTTTAACGTGGTTGTTTGTGAACAATTTTCACTTGTACTAGCATACTTAAATACTTTGTTATTTTGGTTTTCTTTATTTAATTGAGTGCTGGATATTCATTATCTGAAACCATCATTAAGGTCATTGATGGCTGAAAATGGTTCCCACTGCTCGCCCTTTGCTTCTTTCATCATCCAACCCTTATCCCGAGATCCTAACCCACAATATCCTTCTTAAAGGAGTCACAACACAACATTTTAATTATTGACTTCTTCATATGCAGAGCTTTGACAGCCCATATGCACATTACTCTTCACAACTCCCAGAATAGGAAGCTCAAATAGAAGTTGATAGAAACTGGGCCAGACTACACAAAATACACCCAAAAAGATACTGTATGCTATGGGCCTCTGTGCAACATCAGCTACAATACCCCAAATGCAGGAGAAAAAACTGAGCAGAAACTATAAAATGGAAAACATTCAGCCCGAGACTCATGGGAGGCCTTGGTCTCTCCCCCCAATTCTCTCACTACTTGAATCTTTCTTGCATTTTCTCTCTCCTCTCCTTTTATCATCCCACTATCTCCTAACAGATTTCTCCCACGCTCCTATATCCTTTTGCCATGTGAAGTCAATTATGCCACTCTCACTCCAGGTATTACTCACTACAGGTGCTCATTCTCATACCTCCTTTTCTTCCCGCAGTAAACCTGTTTTTCGGGTGATTTCTAGACACTGTTTACCATGTAAATCCCGTTAATGGTTGAATAGGAAGATAAGTATTTTATAAGCATAATGAGCATCCTGTTTTATTTAATTGGGTATTAGTAACTGTTTAACGTCTCTGCCATAATTTAGCCAAACCTCAATGCTAGAAAAGAAAATCCTGGGAGGCCTACTACAAATAATATTGCATAGCAGCATAAGAAATGTTTATCATTTCTATATATATATGCTATGCCATCCCCTACCATAATACAAAGATATTGATAACACAGAATATGCAAGCAAGATAACAGAAAGGTAGAGTCAACTAGGGAGAATTCTTGAAGAGAAATACCATAATAAAAAGTGAAGAGAAACCACCTATCCTTTTGAAGGAAAAAAAAATTAGCTCCAAAAGGAAGAGTAGTACAAGGAGAAAAATATTACCTCCTCAGGTGACACACCAGCATCTTCAAGGCTGCTCTGAATGCATGAAGACACACCAAGTCCATCAGACCTTGGATCTGTCATATGATAAGCATCACAGTTAACAGCGCCTCCCAAGTATTCAGCAATTATAGGAGCGCCTCGCTTCATGGCATGTTCCAAGCTCTCCATCACCTATCAATTTATAGAACACCTTATAAGATTTAAGAATTAGCTTGCATAGAACAAAAACCCATACAAGATAGAAATTTCCTCCAACATTCACAGGGAAAGGAGATTACATGGTAGAATAGGGAATGAGAACACTGAAAAAGGTAGTGTTACTTTCTCAGCAGTTTACCACTCTAATAAATTCATAAAGATTCTACAGTTATACTTACAAAATCCTTAGAAAAACTTCTCCGTAAGTACTTAAAATGATTACAAGATGAGAAAATAAGAAATTAAAATGAAATGAGTTATTATAAGGACAAACGCTGAATTCATTTCCCCTTTCTTTTTCTTCTTTACAAGGGTTAATGGAAAAGTTCATTGAAAAGGGACCTAAGAAACACAAAAGGTGAACGTAAGCTTACCAAAACTCCAGCACCTTCACCCATAACAAAGCCATCACGCCCCTGATCCCACGGCCTTGAAGCAGTTTTGGGGTCATCATTCCTCTGGGAAAGCGCTCTGCAAGCGACGAAACCCCCTAACCCAATGGGAATGATGGCAGCCTCTGTTCCACCCGCTATCATCAAATCAGCCTCCCCTCTCCGTATATGGTTCGCCGCAGCATAAAAGCAATAATTGGAGGTAGCACAAGCAGTGGAAATAGAATAGTTAGGACCCATGAACCCGAGGTCAATCCCAAGCAAAGCCGAACCCATGTTAGTAATGGCATACGGAATGAAAAACGGCGTTATCTTCCGGTGCCCTTTCTCAATCAGAGACTGAACACCGTCGGAAAACACCGTTAGGCCTCCCATTCCGGATCCCACGAGAACACCGGCACGCTCCTTATCAAGCTACACAGAATCAGAAATCAGAAATTCAAGTTAAATAGGGGTTCCATAAGAATGAAGAACCAGAAAATCAGATATTCAAGTTAAACAAGGCTCCAATAAGATTCCAGTGAAGTAGTTTCCCATAACGTGGCAAATTACGATTTGGACAAGTGTTTACATTTAGTATCCTGAACAGGATTTTGTCGAACAAAATTGTCTTCGGAACACGAGAGGAAAGAAAAAACCGAGAAATGCGAAAAAGAGAATAGATCTGAGAGAAGGAGAAACCTTGGTGAGGTTATCCTTGGCGAGGTCGGCGCTTTCGAGGGCCTTCTTCCCGGCGACAATGCAGTAGCGGAGACAGTCGTCGAGGCGGCGGTCGTTCTTGCCGTCGATGTAGCCCTGGGCAGAGAAGCCGCGGATCTGGCCGCCGAAGCGGGTGGGAAACTTGGACGCGTCGAAGCGATCGATGGCGGTGATGCCGCTCTCTCCGGCAAGGAGCTTCTCGTAATAGCCCTCGACGTCGTTGCCGAACACCGACGCGAGGCCCATTCCGGTGATCACCACGCGCTTCTTGGGGTCCTTCTGGCGCTGCGGGGCAGAAACCTTGGGCGCCGCCGTGGCGGAGACGAAGAATACGCGCTTGGCGGCGGCGGCTCTTCTGTTGGCGGCATTGTTGGGAGCGCGAAGCGGGTCCAAGGGAGACGCGCGGAGGGTGGGCGAGTTTAGCGCTTGCATGATGGCGGAGAATGCGATGCACTGAACACTGAACAACTCTGTACTGTGTACCGTGTGGCAACTACACAATGAAACTAACAAGTGGTCGTATTTATTTTCAGCTCAGCTCATTTTTTATTTGTGTATGTTTTCTTTAAACTGAAATTTTATTTTTTTATTTCAATGAGATCAAAATTTTCTTAATAATAATAATAGTATGTAAGAATACTTTATACACTCACTTTCAATCATAATTCATACATCGTTAATCATTATGCAAAAAATTATACTAACAAGACTATCAAATTCATTATCTAACATAAATATTTTAAATTTTATTTTATGTGGATAATATCAAATAAAAAATAAAATAATAAACATAAAAAGTAAGATAAATTAATTTTAGTTCTACCCGTTTTATATTTTTTATCAACCAAATTCCAATCAGAGATAACAAGTAAATTTAATAATAGTAACAGAAATAAATGGATGAGAAATAGTCTGCGACCTATCGATAAATACAAAGCTCATAAAGCTCATGTTTCTTCTGCTGCCTTCCTTAATTAGAAATTCTAAGCTGAAACATCTTCAATGTCCAAACTTGTCATTGTCATGTTTAACCACTTTTAAGATAATTAATCCATGTTAATAGTTGCGAATATGTTAATTATTTATCGTTTTTAAAACATGTTCGCTTTTATACGTGCTTAGTTATATCACGTTTAAAATATTAATTATTTTTAAATTAATATTTAAGATTTGAGGTTATTAAATGTATATGTATTTTTTTCTTTTTAAAAATAACTATTGTTTTTGTAGGCTAAGGTATATCATATAAAACCTTTTAAAAGTACTCCAAATGCCACAATTTTAGGGGATATGTATCTCTCCAAAGGTACTCACTTTCGAACTCCATCAAAGAAAATGTATTTGCAAAAGACACTCTGATGATAAAGTAAGTCTGATGTGTAAGAGAGTAATAAATGCTAAAATGAATATGTGATCAATGTATTTTGTAAAACGTACTACTTATACTACTGTTGACCTTACCTAGGTGAATTTTTGGCCCAAGACACTATTTACCAAATAAATTTGGATTATTGTGATTAACCTTGGGTTTACCATAATGAATGGTAATGGTTGTCTCTACTAGCTAATGTGAGTTGGATACATGTGCGTCCTTGAGGGTCGACATGTATTCGTTTAGGCCATGTAAAGGTTGAGGAGTGCCCTAAACTTATACAGTACATTAGCCATCTAGTCTTAACATGTCATATGTTGAAGACTTGAAAGAGGTCATGGGCATACTCGATAGTTGGTCTTGAGATTTTTGAAAAGAAAAACTATATTTCTTTAGTTGTATGACCTTATAGGTATAGTTGCCTCCCAACCTTAAGGAGCTAAGCGACAAAGAGGTTTGAGATAATGAAAAGTCAAGGTTGATAAGACGCAGGTGTGCAATTGTCAAGTTTTGTTGAAATCAAGGTAACTTTTGAGAGTGGAAGAGTTGTGACTATTAGGCTCCTTTATTGGTGGTTTGCGACTGTTGGCATGGTGGGGGGAATGTGAAAATGTGTTATGGATTTCTATAAATAAGGTTTCATTTTTTACGTTTTTTACCAAGTTTCCTACGATTTTATCTACTGTTGATATCTTCTTTTACAAATTTCATAGAAAAAGTGCAAAAGTGTCAGATACCTTTAGGTATATCCTTCAATGGATCGAATATGGGTCGAGGGGTTGGGTAGCAGTCAGTCTTTAAAGTCATCAGATGATTCATTATCTATAACGTTGGGGGTAAACATGGAGGTTATCACGAAGTGTAGAAAAGACCCTCCCAAGGAACATGCTGAGAGCTCTCTTCCCAAGAGTGTTGGGTACGAGTGGGATCATGAAGGGGTTCAGGTAGTGTCTTTTAAGTTTAGGTGGTCACGACTGTTGACTTCCTAGTTGAACAACATATATATTTTTTAGATAGTGTTGAGTTCTAGTATCGTATCTCTTAAGAGGGTAAGTGATATACATAGTGTGTTTCATGGTCGTGAGGATGGTGAGGATGAGTTTTTCTTCGTGTATATGACCTTTTTCATTCAGCTCCATTTTCGGCTTCCTTTTAACAAGTTCACAATAGGTGTTCTTCGTCTTCTGAACATCACTCAAACATAACTTCATCCTAATAGTTGGGGATGCAACTCCATCACAATTTTAATTTTAGTTTTTTATAGGTAATGGATACTCGTGAGTACAAATAATATGATACCCATACTCAACTTGTTTATAAATAGGTATTAAAATACCTACTACTCGCAAGTACCAAGTAAACGCCACAAAATTTATTCGTGGATACCCACTTGTACGGGTATTTTCGCCATCCTTAGTTGTGAAGAGGGTTGTCCCATCCAAGCAAAAAGTAGTTGGTAAGAATAGGAAGAAGTTAAGGTTTCTTGCAAAGGGTGGGACACCGAGTTTTGTTTCTAATACATTAGATCTCGACAATCTTGAGGTCCTGATGGTTGGATTCAAAAAGGTTTGGACATCAATTTAAGTGAGTATGAATCAGAGTTTGTAGAAGCGGTAGAGTCGGGCAGTGCTTTGGAAGCTTATATGATGCACAAATACGATACGTGTATCGGATATGACACATATCCGATATGTTGATACGTTTATTTTTAAAATAATAGGATACGACATGTGATAAATACGTGATATATGAATATTGAAAAGTGAACAATGATTCTTAAAAACATAATAAATATATTATCATTATTGTGTGAATTCAAAATAAAATTATATGTACTAAAGTTGTCAATATAAAAAATAAATTATTGTTATCATAAAAGTATCATTACAAAAAATTCTTAAATAATAACTAATTTTAGTAACCAAAAATATGTTATTGAAGACCAATTTATAGACCAATTATTTTGGTAGTCAAAACCTGGTTGCTAATGTTAGTGACCAATTTAGAAACAACTTATTTTGGTAGTCAAAATATTGGTAGCTAATGTTAATGACCAATTTATAAACCAATTCATAATGGAAACTATTTAAATTATCAATTTAAAGACCAATTATAATTTTTAATTTTTAAATTAGTATCTAAATCGGTCATTATATAGTAACTAATTTTTTTTTTTACTAAAATTGGTCATTATTCAACATTTTTTATAGTGTACTACGACTTTATAAATTAAATACTTCATTAATAAGTATCTTAAAATATTGGACACACATGTCAGATATAAATACGTAACCTAAATTGAAATATCGGTACATTATTAAAAAAAAACTTTAATAAAGTTTCAAGCCAGATCTTTGGTGATGGGCCGAAGTGTAGCTAATTTGCTACAGAAAGAGCTGTTCGATGAGGTGAAGAAGGTTATGGAGGAGTTGGCGACTCTGAAGAAGAAAGTCGATGATGACCAAGCTGCATTAGCCGAGGAAAAGAAGAAACTTGAAGAGTAAATTAAAAAGTTGAAGGACTGGAAATCGCAGTGTCTGAAATCCGAGAAAAAATTGAAGATAGGAAGGAGAGGGTGAAGCTAAAGGAGACTATGAAGATGAAAGAAGAAGTCTGGTGAAGGCAGAGGCCGATATGTTCACTCTCCGTCAATATGTACTTTTTGAACATCTTAATGGATTGTTTTCAAGTATATTAAAACTTCCGTTTTTCATGTTCTACAAAAATATAATAAGAGAGAATAGAAAATTAATTATCTTCCGATATTTCTATTATTTATTTGACATTTGACATTACATGACAACAATCGATCTGGTGGGCACTTTATAAATGAATTTTGAAAATATAATAAGTACCATAAATTTATTTAAAAACATCGAGAGAAAAATAAAACAATAACTAAATTCAAACAGTTAATTATTTTAGCTAAATTTAAGATGGCCTTAATTATTTTTATTTGCTATCTCTCATTCTTGATCTAATATTTAATTATATTTTTTAATTTATCCAAAAGACTTTACAACACAAAGCCCTAGAGCGAAAGTCAAGCGATAATAACAATGTAGAGAAAGTGAAAGCACCGTCCTACCTGTTTGCTATCTCATCATTCCTCTATTTCTTTCCATTAAGTTTCATTTGTTACATTTAACAATAATTTTTGTACTTAAGAATTTTTCACGTTAATTTTAAATTATTATTCCTTAATCTATAAATGATAAAGAAAAGAAAAATAGAAATAACAAATCTTTTTTTTTCAAAAGAATCTTTAAAGGAAATTTTATACTATCTTAAACTTATTTTTTTCATTCTAAAATAATTATAAATCGCATATGTCATCTCTACTTTAAATAATATACCTAAGATCCTCCATACTAGATTCCCTTTTAAAGTAAGAAATATGTTAATTCATTGAAGCAATTTTATTCAATTCAATGCAAAAACTTTTCGTACCAATTAAGAGGTGGATATAATATAACGAGGTACTTTACTTTTTCCATCATATTGTGAATTGTTAGACGTAATCATTATTATGACATTTGATTAATTTTAGTAAAGTTTTTATTTCAAGAAATAAAAATCTATGGTTGTGTTATGTAGCTTGAGAGGTTATTCACATTACGTGTCAAAATACCTTGTTCAGATTAAAATTGATTCGATGAGTGGGAAGAAATCTGTCAAAAATAAAGAAATAAATAATATTAGGCAAAAAGGCAAAAACATTATTATCTAATAAAAAATGTGAGATTTAAATTTAAATTTTTCAATGTTTTTTAAAATGGTTGAAAAATTCAAAACAATATTTTAAAATTCATAGGCTATATCATACAAAATTATTTAAATATTATTTTAAATCTATGTGTGACATCCCATTTAAATAGATTATTCTACTAAACAAAACATCGCATAGTTATAATATTAAGGAGCAAAGCTGACAGAAGAAACCAGAGTTAAGAAATGTGTTGTAACAGTCATCCATAGGAGTACTTAGAGGGAAACCTGGGCATACAACCATGCCATAATCAAAACCAAATCTAAAATTTAACAGTTGTGCAAAAGAAATGCTCTAAGAGCATGGAATTACAAGGCACTAGGGCCATAGAACTGCTTCGAAAGCCATATCAACGGGCCCACTAGGCTGCACTGCTACCACCATCAGGCCTACCTCCAGAAGTATTCCCCCACCAATGGTGATCATCGCAAAAGAGAAAACACAACAGGAACATACACAAAATGCAAGGGTAAGCTAATGTAATTTAAAACTTATCATAGTGTAACAGAACAAGTACATAAACATTCCCAGGCATACAACACAGAGACACATAAGTCATGTTATGGCAAACAAGCAAGACACTATGACTCAATTATCCGGATACATATACTAAGATCGGATTCACTGGACGCTTGCACTCGTGGTGGCCTCTATTGCTCTGCAGAGCCATTGCCAATGGGTTTCACCCTACCACGCACAAGGTTAGCCTTTAAGCGTCTAAGGCCATTATCCTGCCAGAGAGTAGGGCCTCCCGCTACTCTCACCACTTGGGTCAGTTTGCTCTACTTGAGACTCACTGACCCTTTAGAGCTTCGGGATGCAATCCTTACTTGAATCCATATCTTAATATATACACTACACACCACCATGAGATCTCCCTACGAGACTCATGGAATTACGTCTATCACATACAAATTTCATGTTTATCATACCCCAACCATCACTTCCATCTCATACATTAAATTCTCATTTCACCTAACCATAACATAAGAATTCCATGTCATTACTCATACCAAACATACCAATCTCAGTGCATATAACTCATACAGTTACACCATAATCATACATGTTCGAGGTAAATAGCCACACACAATGTAAATGGAGATGTAACACATAAATCTGCACGATTCTCGCCCAGGCTAGAAGTCCTCGCCTAAGCTGCAGCAACTGTCTCGTTTAGGCTAGGCCTTCTCGCCTAGGCGAGGCCTGGAACAGTGGCACTCTGCGAGCATCTCGCTTGGACGAGATCAGCTCGCCTGGGTGAGATCGCCCTTCGCCCAACAATGAAGCACCTCGCCTAGACGAGGTTGTGAGCAGAGCAAACCAGATTTTCCTCGAGAACTCGCTTGGGCGAGTCACTCTCGCCTGAGCGAGACAACGCGTCGCTCAAGACCAGAGCCCTCCGCCTGGACGAGTTTCTCTAGCAAAACCCTGGGCGAGTTTCTGAGACTCTCGCCTGGGCGAGAATGACAGTTCTCGCCACTGTTCGCGTACATGCAATTAGAGCCACAGTTCAAACCAACATCCAAACACGCATGCAATTCAGTCTCATTCGATTAAACATACTTCTCAAGCTCATAAACATGGAACAAACCAACAAGACACCCAACAACAAAAATGAACGGTTAAATCTAGCTTCCCTTACCTTTTTAGACACTAGCACAAGGAATGGTAACCCACTAAGACAATAGAGCACCGGAGCAAGCTACAGAGCTGAAAACCAAGATACACTTGAGTTGAGAAAAAGGGAATCAGAGGAACCCAAAACAGAAGTGTAACTCTTATACTGGAAGAAGGGGAAATGAAGTTTAGGTTCAACTTACCCGAGAGTACGAAGCAGATTGGAGCTAGCTGGTAAGGAGGGGGACTTCTGCCCTAACAGAGCCCTTTTACTTTCGTTGAGAGAGAGAGAGACGAGAGCAAACTGTTTTTCTGAAACAGAGGTAAGTGAGAATGTGAGGGGCTGACAGGGTATTGGGGTCCTTCAGAAGGGCTGGTCCTAGGCCTACGAAGAGGTCAGGCCCAAAAACCCATAAGACTGAAAAATGGGGCTTACACTATGCATCTTTTTTTAAACATTATTTTGAATCTATGCATCCTTTTTTTTATTATATTAAATAATATTTAAATATATTATTTTAAATATTTTTTATATATTTTGAATATATTATTTTAAATATTTTTTATATATTATTTAAAAAAATTGAATATTTAAATTCAATTTTTTTTCTCAAACTAGTTTTAAATCTATGCATCCCTTTTTTTATTATATTAAATAATATTTAAATATATTATTAAAAATATTTTTTATATATTTTTTATTTTAGTTATAATATATTTTAATTCATAGGCTATATCATACAAAATTAATTTTTAATAAAAAAAATTAAATTAAATTTTTAATTTAATTTATAAAAATAATTAAAAATTTAATATTTTTGAGGTATTAAAAAGATATTTGTTTTATAACAGTTTTAAAAATTTCTACTTTTCAACAGTTTTTTTATAATAAACTACTTGTGTATTGTTTGTATATATCATAATAACATATTGATATTTCCGATAGAGTTATTTATTATGTGTTAATAGTTATATGTTATTTGTTTTAGAAAGCTGAGTAATATTTTCTTAAATATAATTTGTTATTTTTTTTTCATTATAATATATTTTCAATTTACGCTTTTATGTATAATTTAATAATAATGAATTACTATGTGCTAAAATATGTATTATTGTTTACATATTTAACTTAAATAATTTTTTGAAAAAATAATTTTGAATATTTAAAATGACATTTCGTCAAATTTATATAATATTTATATAAAAGAATTATGACATTTCGTCAAATTATGACGGATGTTGATAGATACATTTTATCATAAACAATTTCATTATTCATGTATAGACATATAGAATTTGATTTTGAAAAATCTTTTTCCAGCATAAATAATTAGAATTGAATTAAAAAACATGAAATATTATTAAAAAATAGTTGAGTTATATTTACTACATTGCTTATAAAGTACTTTTATACTTTATTTTTTTTATATATTATTTTAATTTTATTAAAAATATATTTTAATTGATGGTGTGTATAATATAAGAAAATGTTAATAAAAATTGAAAATTAAAGTATATTTCTTTGTATTGTACTTAAAAATATAATTAAAAGTTTAATTAAAAATTAATTTTGAATATTATTTTTGATGCATGTAATAATAATACTTAAATCACAACTCTTCATAAATTTCTAATTATTGTTTACATTTCAATATTATATTCAAGGGTTAACTATATATTTAGTTTCGTATTTGTTCGGTTGGTTCAATTTCGTTCCTTTTTTTTGGGTTTAATGTAGTTTTTGTATTTTTTAAATGATTCAATTTGATTATTTCTGTTAGATTAATATTAATGTTGTGTCCATATATGTCACCTGTCAATTTGTGGAATTTTTAATTTTTATCTTTTTTTAATGTAAAACAAAAACAAAACAAAAACAAAACAAAAAAGTCACTTGTCAGATCATGATCGTGCCACGTGGTAGGATAAAAAGTATGTGTATGTGGTCTGAGACCATGGAGCAAGGTAACCCATGTTCGAAGAAGGATGGGACAACTGGGATCCAGATTTTCTAACAAGTAGGGCTTCGACTTTCACACCCTCAATGACGTAGTCCTTGATCGCAACATGGAAAGTAAAAAGATTAGATGGAAGTATATGCGACTTGGTCCTCACTAGCGATGTCTCTAGTGGAGACTGGCTTCGTCGATGTTAGTGAAAGCTCTGGCTAAGGGTAAGGTGCGCAAAGGTGAAGAAGATGGAGCCCTTAGTGGCTCATGAAGGAGATGACCTTATAAGGGTTTTTTGTTTGTTTGAAAACCCAAATATTTTCAATTAAAATGTTATAAACATAAAAACAACATTGGTGTTTTTTTTAATTAATCTTTTATTAAAAAAAATAAAGATTAAACATGTACCAAACACATGTCATCCAAGGTGTCAACACTCCAAATGTCGAAAGGAATGTCATTTGTCACGTAGGAAAAAATTTGACACAATTGGAAACAAGGGACTAAAATCAATGCTTTTGAAAGTAAAGGTACCAAACAAAATCAAAGTTTCGTGCAAGGAGCATTTGAAAATTTTCATTATAATTAAGGGACCAAAAACATATTTAACCCATAATATTAAAATATTTTAATGGTTTAAAGTTTTCATGAGCTAAAAAAAACTTAAAAAGAATTAACTTTTGTGAAACTCTTATTTATAGATTCCTAAGTGTATAAGGTAAAATAAAAGGACAATAGAGTTGTCTTTAAGTGATAAATAGGCTAAAGTATAAATAAGTTCTTCAACTATCGAGTTCATTATACAAAGTTGGTTATCTCTATATAACACAATCCCCTCTTAATCTCTTTTCTCTTTATGGAATATCTCACATATAGTTCATATGTTTTTTTTTTATCAGAGCATACAGTTGGAATCACTGTGGAGAACTCTAAAAATCTCACCAATCATAATCGTGAATAAAATAAGTTCCCCTTCTACCCCTTCTTATAGAGTCAAAGCTGTAATTTTCTATTTGTCTTAGGTTTTATGAGTTACGTGTAGTCCAACTTTACACCAATCTAGTCCTTGCATGTTTATGATTTCAGTGTATTCCTTAAATCATTGATTTGATCTTCTTGTTGGTGTTGTTAGTTTTTATTTATTTTTTTTTTTGTGAGTGGAAGTTGTGGAAGGTTGTTGAGGAACCTAAAGTGTCCATTTGAGGAAAGGGAAATTGATGTAACTACTTTACGATTTTTGTAATTCAATTTTCTACGTACTGGTTGATTTTAGACTAAAATTGTATGATTGAATTGGTATGTTGATTTGGGGTAGGTTGAATTTATGAGATGAAGGAATGTTAAATTTCAAGTTCATGTGAGAATTGGAATTGTATGTGGTATAATATGTCATTGTGGCTTGTTTTGAGTGGAATTGATGATTTTAATTGCCTTTGGCGTGTTGGTAATTGGTTTGAAACTTGTGAGAAAAATTTAGGTTGTGTTTATCCTCTATCCCGAGCTACAACTCAAGGGATACCATTCTGAGCCATAACTCAAGGAATGTCACAGTAAAGTCCATTTTTAAGGTATCACCCAAAGCCTCGTAGACCACGCACCTCCAAAGAAATCAATCACAAGTCGTGTAAAACTCTAAGTCTTATTATGCACTTGAAACTACTATTCCAAGAACACCATACAAATACTTGACCATGGACCTAGGATATATCATGCTTCCACGAACCTGCCCGCTCGTGGTCCAACCTCTACAAACATCCCCGTTCGTAGTCCAACTCTACGAATCTCTCCGCCCGTAGTTCAACACACATGATCCATCCAACTATGAACCTCCCCGCTCGTAGCAACCGCTCAAGTGTAAGCACGAAACATACGAACCTCCACGCCCATATCCTCACACGAGAGCATCATTAATATGAACCTTCTCGCTCATATTAATCATGCATTCATCATCAATCATGAACCTACCCGCTCATGACACTGTCAAGCATCTCCTGGTCCAAGTCCAACATCACAAACACGCAAAACGCAAGGAAAAAGAACACACTGCCCTTTGCGCTATCGTCTGGCGCTGCCTAAGCACCGCCAGACAATATTCCAATGCAGACCGTCTCACGTTGTGTTTCTCCCAAAGCTTACCTGCACCCACTGTCGCTTGACGGCTTACCCCGTGCCGCTAGGTGCCACACTAGTAGCATCAATGCTACTAGTTTTTGGCACTCCAGAATAGGTTCTAATGAACCTACTCACCCCACACGCAATCCAAAACACCAACAACATGTTGATACATATACAAAACTTAACGCACATTCCACAAGTCATAAGAATCAAGCACATATATTTTTACACAAGGATTCGTGCATTTATACCCTGCCAATACCTGGTTTAATACGAACCATTCATGTTGTAAGGAACTCAAAATCAGAACCCAATATGCATCTAACTCATGAACTTTACAAAATAACTCAAACATTAATTGTAATTCTCTTGAATTCCGTATACAAACCCAAATTTAACCTTGTCACATGGCAATAATTTCATACATACGAATCCCACAATAGCAATCTATTCCTTTTACAACAATATCCCATGCATTATGCCAAGCCCACAATTTATCATCCATACATGATCATGGACTTTAAAGATTTCCAAACCAGCAATCATGCATAACATATATCTGTAGCTACAGACCTCCAAATAAAATCTCCACCGTTCAAAGTAAAGAACATCATGTCATGGATCACCTGTCAAAATTTCACCAAAATCAGACGGTTAACAAATTGAGAAATGCAGTTTTACGAAAACTGCACAAACTAGAAAAATTTGTGGCATCCAGCGCCCAAATGTCAGGAACCTGGTGCTTGGTGGTATAAAATCAACGCCCGACGGTTCCTGCTGCATGAAAATATGAAAAACAAAATTTTTCATGAAAAACACGCATCGCCTGGCAGCAACTCTTCACCGCCAGGCGGTTCTTAACAGAAATCTAGAAACTAGGTTGTTTTAACATGAGTTGCCTGGCGACTTTGAAGGTTCGCCAGACGGTTTCTGGAAAATTTCCAAAAATGCAATATAACCCAGAAAAATGCACAACTAGTCATTTAGGCCTATCATACAATGAACAATTACATAAGTAAATATTAAGCACGAGGTACAACTCCCCTAACCTGTGTTCCTTGCTCAATTGCCAAAAACCTTGGTCTTTTGTGTTAGCAACGTGCCCTCCTCCTTAACTCCTTCTAGTCTCTGTAACATCCCGACAGGATATTATGAATTTAAATAAAAGAATAAAGAAGTAAATAATTACTCGTCATTTAATAATGCATCATTTCCCAAAAACACGGGAAATTTAAATACTTTTATCAATAAAATCTGATATCCATAGTTTATAAAAGTAATGGGAAATAGTCTAAAACATCTCATAAGAGTTTACATCTGATTTCAAAATCATAAAATAAATCAACTCCCAAGCTATTCCCGCTCCGGCGTTAAGCCTCACCAGAATCACCTGCAACAACATCATCTGCTCATGTGTACCGCGTACACGATCATTACAAAACACAAACATATAGGGTGAGCTTAATAGATAAAACATTTAAAGAATGCATACACATATACAACACTTTTATATTTATATCATATAGTCACACCAGAAGAATTCCCTCATTGGATTTCATATCACATGGACACAACCATGTTATTTGTGTTCTACATCTTCTAATGATTACCTCAAGATGACTTGCTGCCATACCTATCGGCCACAACCGATAGAGTATGTGTGGGAAACCATTGCTAAGGATTACAAACCGTAACACCAGGTGGAGTTCCCAGATACGAACATAGTTCGCAACGTCCCAAGACTACCAAACTCGTTAGTCAACTACTGAGGAGGGCAATCTATCTGGACCCATCCGTACTGGCCACAACCAGCACACATACACACACCAATAACACTCGCCAACCCGAGCTTAACTCAAGGGTTCCTCATGTTGATCCGCCATCCCGAGCCATAACTCAAGAGATGTTATTCTGAGCCACAACTCAAGGAATACCACATGCTTAATCCCCTATCCCGAACCACAACTCAAGGATACGTTCCGAGCTCAACTCAAGGAACACCAGCAATCCCACCTTTGAAGCATCACCAAAAGCCTAAAGTTGCAGCAACAAAAATTGCCTGACGGGGGACACGTACCACTAGGCCCTGCTAGCTTCCAAACCGTCTGGCGGGTGACGTGTACCGCCAGGCGAAAAGTGCCTTAGAATCCCAACGTTGCAGACGTCGCCCAACGAGACTTCCTTCACCGCCAGGCACACGTAAACTAGGAGCCCTCTGACCTTGCAGACTTCGCCTGGCGAAAAGCTCTCTACCGCCAGGCGACACGCGTACAAGTTACTTTCTGTTTCCAAGCTATTGCTTGGCAGTTAGCATTCCTACCGCCAGGCGCCATATCAGAAAATCTGCAGACTTACGAACTTTGATTTAAGTTCTGGCTTACCTTTTTACACACTCTCTCACAGTTCTTTCAACCAATGTTAATGCCTTGTTTTGTTCACATCAAGAGTGTATACAATGCTTTAGCCTTACTAGAATTCCCAATCCAAGAGTTTCTAAATTCCAATTAGTTTAATAGCCATCAAGATTTCCACCTCACCTCAACTCCATCATACATCTTCCCTCAATTATACAATTCTCACTTGTTATAAAATTGGACCACTACCAATCTCAACCCAATTCCCCATGGTCAGGACTGCCTCAAAACATTAATTTCTTCTAGGGCCAACAAGTTTACTTGGATTCATCCTATTTATTACTTATATTTATATTAACTCTTGCATACCATGTCAATAACACCATTGCCATGTATTCTCTATATCATCCACTAGTCACACAAATCCGCATTCCCACTTCCCAGACTATTATCCCATATTCCCTACACCTAGTGCAGTTATAAAATCCCTCACCTCTTAAAATAATGAAATTGTGTCTCTCTTCTCCAATGTACCAATTATCACCATAGCCTAAATCTAAATATCGTCTCCAACCTGGAGAGGTTTAAACTCCTCACTTTCCAAAATCATATAATCCTCACAAAAATTTTAGTCACGTCAACAAATGCTGCCTCTACGATGGCGCCTAGCGGTAGGCCCTGTGCCGCCAGACGGTGCTCACAGTTTCTGGTTTTTTAGAATTGCTTCACCCTGCGAAACCTCCCAACCTATCGAGTTGGTCTTATACTTGTCTAATCATTCCAATCTCCACAAGAATTACTCTTCATTTGGACTAACGTATAACCCCTCTCAATTGTTACAAATTTTCACTAAAATTCACCACTAATTGAACTCGCAACATTTAAACCCTAAACATTTCAGCCCTAAATCACATATGCACTGTTCCATCGAATCTAGTTCTCAATCACCCTAAACCCAATGAAGTTTAATATCAATTCATCACCTAACAATTGAAACTAGCTGTCTATTTGGTCAGAATCACTCCAGACCCCACAAATTATCAAAATTGAGTCAAACAGACTCGCGTCGCCTGGCAGAAATTCATCACCGCCAGGCAGTTCATCAGAGAAACCCATAAATGGGTTATAGACTTGCGTCGCCTGGCGGTACAGAGCTTCACCGCCAAGCAATTCCTCCAGGGAACCCAAGAAACACACACAATGTTATGAGCCGCCTGACGATTATGTATAGCCCGCCAGGCGGTTTCTGGAAAATTTCCAGAAATAAGAAAATCACAGATACAACAGAAATCATGCATTCAAATTGTCATGCTTTTCATGTAATTATTTAGACAAAAAAAGAAATTGGAGTCTAGCTCCCCTAACTTGGTTTCCTTGCTTAAAAGTGGATTACTTGAGAGTTTCATATTATCACCAATGGCTTCCCTTTGGCTTTCTCTCACAATTAAGCTCTTATACGTAAATCTCCCACATAATTCTACTCTGAATTCACTCTCCAATTGTTGCGACATCGTTTTCCATCCCAGCCCCGTTGGCTGCTAGGGTTTCATCTACCCTTCCATATCCATGCCAAAACAAAGTTTAGTAAAAATAAAGTTTAATTTGGGTTCTCCAAGGCTTGAACCCATAACCATGCCAATGCCAAGTCAATGTCAAACCATCATGTCAATTCATGTTTCTTGCTAACTAATATAATTCAAGTATTATATCATTTCACAACCTGATCACATATATAACAAAACAATAATAAATAAATAACACATAAATGGCATACATAAGACTTAAACCCAAGTCCTTTCACACATTTAAGTACTCTCAACCACTTGAGCTAATACTTTTCCACATCATACACTTAAAATTTTAATGCCATAAAGACTTCCACTACCCAATAATACATAATTAAAATACACTTAATTTGGCATACAAGAGTTGAACCCAGGTCCTCTCAACATAAACAAGTACTCTTAACCCTTTGAGCTAGTACTATTCTACATTATAAAAGTCATTATTAATTGCTATAAAGGCTCTCGCTACCTGCATTTATTAATTAATTATTTAATTAATTAAAAATTTCCCGGGTCTTACAAGCTCTCATACACACAAACTTGCTTATTGTGAATGAAGTTCAAATCACCAAACACATGTAATAAGTTTAATGAATGCAGAATGCATCCATCAAAGCTCTATATGAAAAGATCAAGACACAAGTGATATCATGTTAGAAGAAGTCTCGTAAACACAAGACACAATTGTGAAAGCATCATGAGATGATATGCTACTAGACTAAGAGTCTTATAAGTTAAACTAAGTGTAAATACAAGGCAAAGATCAAGCTTTGTACACATATCATAGAGATTAGACACAAATTTCAAGTGCTTAGCACAATATGTTGCAGCATCTAATAACTACAGTTGAGTAATAATGCTTCTCAAGGTAGATTATGACATAAATATCATTCATCAACATGTATATTCTCAATGTAGGTATTGTTAGAAAAAACATAATAGAAATAAAGAAAGTGACTTACACATATTTTCAAACAACAACAATAGAAGTGCCAACATAAAGTCATGAACTTTTGATAAAGTTATGACACAAGAATCCAAGAGCACCTATTACAACAACTTTATGTTCACACCTATAAAAAGGAAGCTTCCACTTGCAAAAATATAGGATCCAAGACATAACAAGAGCACTTTAAGTGCATGCAAAAAGAATATACACTACACCTTTTTTTGCCTTAAGCAACAACTAAAAAGTTTGGTGTGAAGTTAAAAAGTGTGGCCTAAACTTTAGGCAACACTTTGACAACATTTTTCTAGGCATGAAGGATATGGTCTTGGGCTTAGGTTATAAGCAATACTTTTTTTACTTAGGCCACACAATTTACAAAATTGTTGCCTTATAGTGTTAGAATAAACCACACGTTTTAAATGTTGTTTATTATTTATGGGCAACACATTTTCAATGTTGCTTATTATTTATAGACAACTCATTTTAAATGTTGTTTATTATATACAACACTTTTTGTAATGTTGTCATACATAAAGGTCATAAGAACATGCGCCTTTAACTCTTGCCTATCTTTTAAACAATGCTTTTGTACTGTGGCCAAACAGTAAATATTAAACATCATAACACTTTTGGCATAATTTTTAAATTGGCTTAGAGTATAAATGTACATTTAGATGATTAGTTTTAAAATTATAATTATTACTTTATCCAATTCTTATATTACTTTATTATTGATTTATGCCACATATTAATTATAACTTTAAATCATGACAAAGTCTTTTTATATCACAAATATAATCATTACAAAACATATAATATATATAATAATTGAATAAAATTGATAAGACTTCAAAGTAATAAGTTATAAGCATTAAAACTAAGAGTTAAAAGTGACATAGGCAACCCAATATATACTAAAAGTAAAAGTGTTGTAAGCATTAAAACTAATAGAGTTAAGAGTTAAAAGATAACAAAAAATTTATAACATTTGCTCAAAAATTTAGAGGTTTCTTGAATAAATCATTCTTCCATTTACTCTATAGATCTTGAGGTTCAACATGAAAAAAAGTAAACAAAATGAAGCATTGAGACATATTTCGTAAATTTAATTTGTTTTCTTTAGAAGTTAAAGATGACATGGACCTCTTGAATGCAAGCATTAACGAGAAACTTAACGAAAGATAACAACATATAAGAAAAAGAACATAACATATATTGCTATATGTATCTGACTAACTATGTAGTCATCAACAACATGAAGCTACTAATAAATTTGAGTGGAAAAATCTACTTCATGCATGATTATAATCTATATATATATATATATATATATATAATCTGGTTGATTAACTGTAGAAACCTTTGTGGGACTACTACATACATTATTCTTTGTGGAAGTTTGGACCAAGCAAAGACAAAGGCTTGATGATCGTTCTTATACTGGTCCCGATGGTCAACTATTCAATCTTTTTCTTTAATACCATAGTACATTCAGATACCCAAATAAGAGTGAAGTTTTAACATAAATTATATTTGTTCAATATGCTTTGCAATTTAGTTTTCAACTATCTTTTCTATTCATTTGTTCAAATTATAATAGAGAAAGGAACTACTAACATATGTTTCTAATCAAAGGCAATAGAGAAAATTACCATAAAAAAGTCACATCTTCCCCAATTTCACAAGGAGCTACCAAGGTGAGAAAATAAGTGAAAAGAATGATTAATGAAGGCTTTGGTATTTTATTATGAGAAATATATATATATATATATATATATATATATATATATATATATATATATATATGAGAAATGATACTTTAACCCACTAAATTTGGCCCTTTTTAACCCGTTTACGAGTCATTATTATGTGGCATTTCAATTTTTAATTTTCAATTTTTTTGACCGCTATGATGTGGCATTTGCAGTGACTGGTGTAGTTGAGAGCCGAAGAGGTGCGTTTGCAAGAAAGGTTTTGAGCCAAAGCTTTTCATTTGTTTCCCCTTCATGTCTCTCATCTCTCACTACCGAAACCTCTTCAAGTTTTTGTTTATTGGGACAAATTTCTTCGCTTTTTCTCTTCCGCTAGAGGCGCGTTGAACATTGTGTGGACACTGGAATTGGGTGAAAATGAGGGGTTAACGTTTCATCCTTCTTCCTCGCAAGAAACACACCCACACACACCTTCATCGATTCTTCTCTCTCATTCCACATCTCTCACCGTTGTGTCTCCCTGTTCTGTCTCCTTGTTAAGTGGAGTTTTTATCTTCATCCTCTCTCTCGTTCTAGTTTTTTTTTTTGTTATTTCTCTCAATCTCTGATGCCTATGATTGGTTTAGTTTTTCCCTCGTTCCAATTTCAACAAATCACCGGTCTATTGATTTTGAAAAGCTATGGCAATTCAATAATCTCTTCTTCTTAATTAGAGGTGCAATTCTTGTATGATAAGTTTAATATATTTCATTATGTCACTGATGTAAATTAGGGTTTAGTTCCTATTTTGGTTAATTTCTTTAATGCTATTTCTCATCTTTTTTTTCTGGCTTATTGTTCCTGACCTGAGTTTGCTTACTATATGTGTATGAGTATGTATATTTATAAGATTCAGAATTTGATTTGTTGAAGCTCTACAGGTTCATTGATGTGAGTGTGTGCAAAAAAATGAAATCATTTTCATTTTCTAATTTGTATCACCTATGGATGAATGCATTCTTAGCTTAAGAAGATACAAACTATGGATTTTTTATTTGATCAAATTGCGATGAAATTATATTATTCTTCCTTTTGAACATTTTATTAATTGATTTGAATTTAAGTTTCACAATTGTTTCTCTATGTTAACAAGGCTGAACAACATTCTTAAAAGTTTGTGGAGAACCAACTACAAAGAAATAATTCAATAAACATTTAACCCTTCTAAATAAATTTAACGTGCACAACCTTAAGCTTAAAACTTACTCTGGTTATAAATTTGTCATTAGCTACAACAATTTTCAAAAGGAATTTAGGATTTGCACATTATCAATTGAAATTTTCAACAAAAGCAAGTCAGGGGCATTCGAATAAAAGAAAAAAATATAAAATTATTCAAGTTAAAATAAATTATTTTTCATATACTTAAGAAACTATACAGGCAATAATTGACATTATGCATTTGAATCACGTCTTTTTATTACAAGAATCGAATATATATATATATATATATATATATATATATATATATATATATATATAATTTTAAGGACTAAATAGTTCGTTTTTAATTTTAAAACTAAAATTCGAATTATATTTTAGGAATTAAAAATAAAAAATAAATACATTTATTAAACTAAAATAAATTACAAATTAAAAAATAGATAACATAACAAAATAAATAAATAAATAAATAAATATATATATATATATATATATATATATATATATATATATATATATATATATATATATATATATATATATATGAGTTCCACTAATTTAAAACTCATTTCTCCTATAAAACTTCTAAGTTAAATGACACAAACTTATTTTTATGAATTCAAATTTATTCCTTCTCACTTGAGTTTCTCCAAGGTCACGATTTCATGTTACTAATCACGCATTAAACATCTCCTATTTTATTTTTCATCAAATATTACAACTTAGATTTTATCAGTTCTAATTTGCGTATTTGAAATATAAACATTCCAAATGCATGTATTTTTTGTTAAAATTGATGAGCCAATATTTTACAATCAAGAGGAGGGTGAATTGATTTTTTCAAACTTTGGTTTGTTCTTTCACTTTAAAACAATTTTTAAAAGGTCTTCAATCAATTAACACACTACATATAATAATGCATAGTTTTAAACATTTAAAATTAACAAGATACCAAAAGATGATGAAAGAAAAGCACAAGAAGCACCAGATTTATAATGGTTCGATTCAAACGAATCTACATCTGGTTTCAAGCAACCCTAGCTAAAAATTCCACTAAATCAAGAATTAGGAGTACAAGATCCACTTACGTAACACCAAAACTTTAGATATGAAAAATCTTGAAAAAATCTTTAAGAAATTCAACTAAGGTAATGCTACACACAATTACCTATACCTATACTTTCATAGTGAAGGAAATAATAAAAACAACAACAAAAAGATCTGAAATGAATCTATCTGAAAAATATGCAAAATTTTACATTACAATCATATGCCAAGTAAGAAAAACTTTAGAACCAATTCAATCTTTTTTTAGTCTTGATGAAAACTTGAAAAACAGTGAAGAATAGTGATGAACTCTCCAAGAACCATCTAATTTATCTTTCTCTAATATTTGTTATAAGTTCTTTTAAAACTAATGCATAGTTTTAATTTGTAAGCAAGATAGTTTTCTCACATAATTAATTGATTAGGTAATCAATTAATCTGATTGCAATGTTAATTATCACTCTTCAGACTTAACCTAATTGATTAGATTAACAACCTAATCAATTATTATGACAATTTTAACATTTTTAACATACATTACATTTAAAAATAATTCGGTTCATGTCATAATTGTCTCTAATTGATCATGTTGTGATTAAATTGATTTTAAGGATAATCTAACTTGACTCAACATATCTAGACACATATTTATAATCTATTAAGATCTACCTATTCTAAACCATTTTTTATATATGAACATCATCAAAAACAATAACTTGATCTCCTTTTACATAGTAACAACATTTTTAAACTTACACTTCACAATTTTACAACGTGAAATTTAACCTACTATATGAAATTAATAACGGACTCAATTAATTCTTAAAATCTATCATTAAAGTTTTTTGAAATGTTTTCATCGATTGCAGTTTTTAATATTATGTAAACTTGTAGTACTTTAAGTAATTATATTTTAACTTAGGTGTAATATGGGTAGAATAATAGAAAATATTGGTAAAGCTTTAAGAATTAATTAAGTTGTAAATAATTCATAAATTTAATACTTTTAATTATTTTTAATAATTTTTTATATTATATTGAGTGTTTAAAATGCTTTTTATTTTTAAAATATTTTTTCGTTTGTTTTATTATTAATAGAGATAATATAACCGCTATTCATGTCTTCTCATTTCTAATTTATTAATAACTTACTTATTTTTTCTAACTCGTCAATCAACTATTATCATCTATATAAAAAGGAGTTAACTAATGAGTTAAAATAAAATAAAGATGAAAAGAACGAGATGATAATCAAATTGATAACGAAAAAGATAGGAATTATAATTAAATTTTTCCAGAAAAATAAAACCGCATAATACTTAAACAAAAAAAAATTGTAAATGTAAAAATCAATTTTTTTACTATGAACTCAATTAAAATATACAAATTTATAATACACTTAAATTTAACAAAGTTAATCTTTAAATTAAAGAAAAAACTATAAAAGTAAAATTTCGTTATTCTTTTATTTTTAAGGTTTTGGCTATTAAAAGTAACACCTAAAAGTTTATTTCCTTAATTTTTTTTTGAAAGGAAGTAAAAAAAGAATTGTCCAAATCCTGCAAAGTGTTCTATATTTGTCTTTAAATGCTCCAACTTTATCTTTTATAAAGTCTTCTTTTCCCCTTTCACACGTCCCCTTCGTTTTTAGATGTCATTTCAATAAAGCCTTTTTTATTTTTGAAGAATATGTTAAAAACACAATTCAGATTATTATTTTTCTTTATTGTCTGAAATAAAAACGACTTAAATCATAAATAATAACATTTCTAAAGAAATCTTCAATTTTAATAAATTCATATTCATAAAGTCTGCGCTAAGATATTATATTTACTAATAAAGAAAGTTCGTGTAAACAACTTTAATGTTCTTAGTAAACTAAGTATTTTTAAAATAATAGTAGCTGTAATAATTACTTAATAATTTCTATAAAAGGAAGTACTTCATTAATTAACTAAGTGATAAAGTGTGAATTTCTTCACATATTCAACAAGTAAGAATAATTAAATTTTACTTACTTAATTAATTAATTAATTAATCCCACAAACAGACACTGCTCCACATGGAAACTAGTGACTGGAATGAGTCCATTATGTATGCATTGTCAAACCTCACGGGCCCCACTTTTCTCTTCACGCGCGCTCTCATCAAACGGTTCGGATCACACCCGCAATAAACGGAAGTGCATTTCCAAGAACCATGCTCATTCCATCCAACGGCTCACATTTCTTTCTCTCTTTCTCTCTCCTTCAAATCCTTAGACAAAAGAAAATTGCTCCAAAGGCAAAACGCATTCTGGCCGAAATTCTCTGCTTCTTCTTCTTCATCACTTCCCTTCACTGATTCCTCTTTCATTTCGTCTTTTTTTTCTAACAAAATCTTAGGTCTTGATCTGTCACTTTGATCTTTGACTCCCAATTTGTTCGGTTCAAACGTTGCGGTCAATTTTGGTAAAAGTAATTGTTTTTGTGCTGGTGAGGTTCCAGTTTTAAGATCTGTATCGTAAAGTTTGTTTCTTTTTTAAATAACAAGGATATATACTTGTGATGAGTTTTGCTCTACTGTTAGCTAGGGTTTTCTTTCTGAAATTGATTTTCTGTTTTAGTGGGGGGCTTAGTTTGATGCAAAGTTTGGAACTTTACTGTGTAGCTGGCTGTGAAAATTCGTTTATGTTAATGGGTATGTACGTTGAGCGATGGATTATGTGATTCAGATTAGATTTAGGATTTTTCTGAGGATAATCGTGATGCTTTACTGTTATTTCTAGAAAAATCTTGCCTTTACGTTTTAGTATTTTGGAGCTAGATTGAAATGTTTTGTTCTTGAGTCCTTTGGTTACTCTTTTATGGATGGTTGCTTCTTGATTTTAAGATCAAGCCTTACTTTGACACTTTGTTCAGTTTCAGGTTTTGGGGTTTGTCTTATCTGATAATCTGGAGTGGAGCTAAGACAAGATGCCGTGGGTTTCCTTGTTTGTGGATCACAAAAGAAATTGTGTTCGCTTGGTGGTGTTTTTTCGTGTGATTCTGTAAATTAGTTTGCTCAGGTGAGTGTCAATTTGCTTCTACAGTTTGTAGAACTATTCTTGTTTTATATTTTTGTCTTCGATGAAATTTTGATTGGAATGTGTCTTGTAACAGTTTTATGTCTATTTCATGCCATGGAATGAAAACGACTGTGATGTTGGTACAATTGTTTTGTTTCATGGAGAACATGTATCGTTCCTATGACTTGAGACTTATTAATATGTGAAAGGATAAATTGAACATAGCTGCCATAGTTTATGTTTTATGAACATTTTATGGAATCTCATATTATATTGTTTCTTGTCATTGGAGGTGCAGTCCCCATTAGGTTGCAAAGGAACTCTTTTGATTAGTTTTTCTCCATTTCACATCCAAAGCTGTTGGGGGATTTGAGGATGTACTTTGCCATAACAATAAAGAGATACCGAGCTGTGAAGGAAGTTGGACAAATTAAAATGAGTGTTGGAGTCATTGCGTACAACCAATTGATGCTTGTTTGCCAGGTAAGTTTTTCATCTTCCCCACTTTTCTGTTGCCACGGAGGATTTGGGATTTCAACATCAGATGACATTTTTTTATCTTTAGTTTCTAAAAGTATCAATGAGTTTCATTATCTTATTGTGGCTAATAGCTTTACAAAGCAACAGGTTTGAAGGTTTATGATAATGATAACATTTTAAAATGTAAAACATACTTTTGAATGGGGTGGAAGTTCTCTATAATTGTATAAATAGGATCTTGTAGATTTGGTACTGTTATTGCTAACAAGAAATTCAGTTTTGGTTTTCCCCCTTACTACTATTACTGCTGTTTTACACCATTTTTGTTTTGCAGGCTGAGTATTTTCGTCAGTTGCTAAAACCTGTTACGTAGTGTAGCTTTGAGGGACATTGGTTTGGGGGTGGGGATTGCCTTGTATTGTACTTCATCATTAATCATTCAAAAGCTGCAGAGAGATGAAGTTTTAGTTTGGAAAAGTTGGCACTTGATGTTAGATGGAAATTGGAATCACCTTAGCGCCTGCTGTTTAGTTTTAACATTCCTTTAGGAACTTCCTTCCACCTTTAGTACAGAATAATTGCCAGTTGCATAGGCTAAATCAGCATTGCTTCTTGAAATTCAGTCAGATTGAACACATAATATAATGCAGACACAGGAATATTTTCTCCCGGAGAAGATGGTTCTTCCTTTGGCAGATGACTCCATTGATGCTAATGCTCATATGCATGCTCCACTTGCTTCTGCCTTTGATGCTTTTTTACCTTCAGGTGTGGGGCAGATAACACCCTTTGAAAGATTTAAATTGCAGCCCTCTGAGGCATGCCCCAAGAATTTTGTTATCTTTGATCAAACAGATCAGCGAAGTAGGATTATGTTCCATCCTGCAATGACCTACAAATTTAACAGTCCTGGTTTGAATGTTCATGCTAATTTTTCTCAAGATTTTGAGAAGAATAAAGTCAATCAAATAGAAAGAGAATTGTCATCTCCTTTTGAAGAAGATCCTAATGACATTGATGCATTGTTGAGCATAGGAGCTGATGACCTAGAAGACTTTGATGAGGAAGAAGTAAGCACAGCAAGGACTCATGAAAATTATGAAAATTTGTCTGATACTTGCTCCAGTTATTGCTCAAAATCAAGGAAGAAGAGGCTGTCATCATCTTCTGTACACAAGTCTTCTGAAGCTAATGATGGGAATAACAGGGAGATAAAGAGGATGGTGAGGATATTGAGAAAGATTGTGCCTGGTGGAGGTAATCAAATGGACTCTGTTGCTGTTTTAGATGAAGCTGTTAAATATCTTAAGTCTCTTAAAGTTGAGGTGGAACAATTTGGAGTTGAACCATGAAGATTTCAGATGCTGCTGCAACAACAATTGACTATTTCTCCCACCTCGTTTGTTACTACCCTCTCTCACCATCCAAGTTATGACAACAGGTCTTGCAATCTGAGTAATAAATTATGACTGACATTTTACTGATTCAGGTTATGTAAGAAAATACTATAAATAATTGTACTTTTAGGTTGAGCTTTACTGTGTTGCTATGCTGGCCTAAAACTCAATTTTTATTATGCATGCTGTTATGTTATGAATGTACCATAAATATATATGGCTCAAGATAAGTGCTTCTGGTACCCTTGTGAGAATGAGGTTTTTTATGCTGCTGCCAAGCGCCGCTTTAATTTCATTTGATAGTGCGCTCAGTTTGAAGTATGTTTCTTGCAATTGTTGACTTCATTTGCTTTTAAATATGTTTCCAGGCTAAAAGGTCTTTTCCAGAAACAACGGTGTTTTTATGTTGTAACATGGCTGCTAAAGTTGTGGTTGACTGTTTTTTCTTTTTCTATATTTGATGTGCCATATTATCTTGTAAAAGTGTAAATTTCAAGCAACAAAGATGGTGTTGCATGCATTGTGTGTTTAGGTGCTCTTGTCCCCCAATTAGTTTTGCAGTGTTAGTGGCGCACCATTGAAAAAACCTTTTTCAGTGGGCATCCACCTTTTATGCCGTTTCAGGCCCCATAGTGATTCAAAATCCATTTAGTTGCCTAACCGTTGCCACTGAGATTCTGAATTTTGTACGTATTCCTTTATCGGCATTGCTATAAAGGTAATTAAAGAATTGAGAGATAAAAGCATTTTTTAGAAATTACTGAAAGTACAGTTTTCTGGGCAGTTTGGGATAAAACTTCGTATAACTGTCATCAACACATAAGAAGAATCAAATGAAATCTTCCGTTAATTTATCAAAACTCTCGTTGGATTAACCGAGTTTGGAAAGGTGTAACTTATCAAAACTTTTATTTGTTTTTATTTTCTACAGAAAGCACTCATGGATCCTTTATTTAAAACACATCCTAGAACAATAAATCGTATACGGTTTTAATAAAATTTCCACTTTTTAATTGTTCAGCAAACTACTAATATTTTATGATTCTTTCATTTTTCTTTTTCCTTTCCATTTTATGGACCAACAGTACAAACTCTAATAAGATCGAATTAAACCATACACGAAATGATTATGGATCTTCAAACTGTTCCAACCTAATTTCAAGCAGAAATTTCAAATCACGGATCTGATTATGCATCCCGCATCCTGGTGGAGGCTTAAATTGAAGCATATTTTGTTCTAAAATTGTAAATGTCGTGATGAATTTCAGGGGTACAGGATTTGAGTCACATTTTCCCTAGGAGTTAAAAAAGAACTGTTATGATCAGCTGTACCCATAGTCAGTCAAGTCAGCATGATTTGGACAAAAAATAATCTTTCTCGAGATCGATTAATTCATTCAGCTTGGAAGCAGGCTAACATGGTCACCCTGCAACAGCCATATTCATGTCGGACGGGAGTTATTCAAGCTCTGAAAAATACCCAACCAGCATTGAAACAGTAGCGTCCCAAAATTTGTAAAAAGAAAAGAATTTTTCATATATCAAATTGCTGATATATACATTTAGATTTAGATTATAAATACAGTGGGAAGGGAAACCTCTCAGCCTTAAGCACTTGCATCCATCATATCATTTTCTCTTATGCGCTCTTAGGGTTAAACATATTCTGAGGATATCTCAATAAGCTGTCCAAACTCCAGCAGAACAAGACATTTGCAAAGGTTAATGCATAATTATATAGGACTCGCTCTTGATATCTGCAATACTAGCAGCATTTATATCACTAACAGTTCTTATGCATCTTCAAAGCCACACATGACAAAAGCATAACTACTATAAGACTAATAAATGAGCCATGCTTGCTGGTTCACTAGATAAGGTTATATTCTGGATTCCCCTAATGCAATGCCTTTTTATTCTCTTAGGGAAACAATATGATTGTGAACAAGTTTCAAAGCAATCCATGTTCATATGAAAAAAAAACAATTTTCAACAGATGAAGGGATAAGAGAAAAAAATAATTTAGACAATGACGTGAAACGGTTTGCATATTCTGAAATCACTGCATGGATAATTTAACCAAAGGAAGATATATATGATATAGGCACCTGATTCTGCATGCTTGTTGCCGTAGTCCAGCGTTGAGGATGATGAATTGCAATTGAACTATCAGCAACAAAAGTTATTGTTCTAGATTCTTCTGGTACGCCAGCAGCTTCTGCAGGTGGTAATTCTCTCATTACCCACAGTATCACTGCTGAAGGTATTGATGAACCTGGAAGAAGCATCATATTCAGATATAAAGGAGATGAAACCACTTCAGAAAGTTATTGACAATAATACGTTATGCGAAAATTGAACGGAGAACATAAACCAATTATTAAACAGCAGACTTTGTAACACTGTTTCAAATACTGTCACGGAATGAATAGAAGATTTCTGCAAGTGGACTAGTAACTGGTAACTGAATTAACAGCACATACCCACAAAATAATACAAAACGAGTATAAGAGAGGTGTAAGCATCATTCAGACGCTGTTGATGCCAGCTATACTGCATCTGCAATAATAAAAAATAACATAACAAGAAAGTTCAGGAAATCTTAAACCTTTTATCAAGAAAAAAGTAGAATTCTTGCACTCATTTCACTCATACATACAGGGATGTCAGTTAAAAGTTCTACACATGAACTTGATGTGAAGCATAGTACAGAGACAATAGTTAAACCTGCAACCTGAGAAAAATGAATCCGTTAACAATGTATTAAAATTTAATAAACACACAAGCATCACAGCAGAAGCCTGTATATTTCTATCTCAACATACGTCAATATATTTAAAACTAAAATAAGCATATAAATTATGCATCAGATGAAAAGTTCGATTAAATGATGGCAGCCATGGGTGTCAGAGACTAGCATGCCCTCAAAAAAGATTCAAAATCACGAAGGCTAAACATTGTCAAATACTCCAGTGGGAACAGAAATGTAGTACCTTCCACATTTCAGATGAAGGTTTCTCGGCTCTCACTTTGCTCATTTTCAAGCATAATAGGATTCCTGTTTAGAAAATACAGCACATTAAAGTAAAAACAGTTGACATAATAACTTACTAGGCATCAACAATTTAACCCTCACCAAACTATGACCAGCACCTTTTAGCGTATAATTCATCTAACGTTATTATAAAATGAATTTTTATTTGCAAATGGAAATATCTACTCCATGATATTAATACAAGAATAAGAGATCGGAACCTTAATTATTCTTGCATTAATATTCAAGCTATGCTAGTTTAAGTACAACCCATACATTATAGCTTGGTGTTTTATTATCCATATTATTGTCGATCGGTGTTTTATTATCCGGATTATTATCCCTAACCAAGCTATCTATATGGATTGTTTGTGGTGAGTAATAATGCATATAAAAAAAACATCTTTTCCAACCTGCCAACTAATCAGGGTCAAATGTTATCACAAGAGTCCTGTAACTAAGCAAGAAATGGCACTTAACTATAATTTTGGAAGTTGTCTGAAAAGGCTTTGTTGGAGGAGGATTGTGGTTTGGGAAATCATGCAAATTATAAAATATTATTAAATTTGGAAACAAGAAGCTGCTTTAGTGCAGGTTATGAGTTGTGCAGGTATGCGTACACATGCAAGTACCTCAGCTCAATTTGCTAGACAACAAAATTAGGTTAGGTATCTCACAGATAGGTGAAAGTTTCATTAATCTTTCGGTCAATTTTTCCTAAAGTACATTTTTATATTAAAATGAAGGTAAGGAAGCCGGAAGGCAGAGAAAGCATGATATATAACCTCTACCTGATTGGAGAGTAGTTAGTTGTTAATAAAAACATAACATGTAATTTAGTGCATAATAATCCATCTTTACCAAAGCCCATATCATCCTAGCATTATATGCTTAGACTTCTTTTGTCATATAAAATTTATTTATGGAACACTACTCTCAATATGTTGGTATAAGCTAGATACTTTTTGTTGCACAATCCGAGGGGAGAAACACTTGGAAGACTTCACGAATCACAAATGGGTTACAAGCCAACACATGTAAGAAAATATGATATCACCTTCAACCTGCAACCTACGAAGGCAATAAGTTTGTGGGTATTACTCACTTATATGCTTACCCATCTTGCCCAACTCACTCTCCAACTCCAAACACCAACCAACTCCCCTTCAAGTCTGCGTCTCCACATCATAACATTTGGATGCTAGGAAGATTTTTGATAAAAAAGAATCATTTGCACATGGGATTCACCACCAATTCTATTACTCGTCTAAGCCAATCACCAAGGCAAACCATCAACTTTGACCCATTAGTTAAGATTTCCCTGCCATTTCTCTCACTTAGATTTCCCAACAATGGTATCAAAGTCTTTTTGTTGATCAACTTAGACAACTATGAATGGTGCTAGTGTGTAAATGATCACTCGTATCAAAGGTGCTTCTGACATTGAATCCAAGCAACGTGCTGGCTAGGTGAATGGCAATGCAAGTAAGGATCACCATTGAGTACTTGTGGACAAGCAAGCGCTCGCACTTGAAGGGGAGTTTACAATGTGGAAGGGACTTACTTGAGAAGGAGTTTGTTAGAATTCAAATATGAGTTGAAGTTCTACATTGTGTAGAAAGGGGCAGGCCAAGCAACATAAAAGTGAGACAAACCCACAAACCTATAACCTTAAAGTTTTCGGTTGAAGGTAGTGTCTTGTTCTCTTATTAGTTTGGCTTATGATCCTTTGGTGGAGTTCTTACCGCTGGATTTCCCAACAAGTGGTCATAGAGGCTTTGATAGATTGTTACCATGTTGAATTTATTCTCAACCAATTGATGTTAAGTGAAGTTGCCTAACAAGTCCCTAGTAATTAGGGCAGACAATGCTGGATTGCCCCATATCTTCTGCGTATACCTCCCAAATTTGGAAATACATGATAGAAACCATATGAATGTTAGAGTTCCACTTCACAAACCTCGGAAGCAACAACAATGCCTATCAGCATTAATATCATATTGTGAACAATGGTGGGTCTAACTTCCTTACAAAAGTGACATCAAAGATGAAGAATTTCCCGAGATTTGTAAGGAGTATTCTAATCATTATTCCTATCTGATTTGGGACATCTCAACACATCCCTAACAATTACGACTGAACATTTGCAGCATGATGCATGCAGGATTAGACATTTTCAAAGATTAGATAGCCTCTAAAAGCATATTAGAGTTCATCTTAAAACTAATTGGCGTTAAGTTGCCTAACAAGTATATAAACTGTGCCTCAGTAATTGACTTGGACCTAATGATTGGAATTTTCCCACATGGTACCGAGTATGCTACTCTTTTATGTATATTCAATCTTGGGTATCATAAAAAAGTACAGTATTTTTTTTTATCAAGAACAATCCTAGGTATGTTACTATAACAGCAAGTACGTTTTTGAACTATACATGTTATTATTTGTCTATATTTGTATTTGTAAATCACAAGGAATAATAATCAAATCCTACCTCTTTTCGTAGTTATAAGCATAAAATAAAGATCAAAATTTTCTTGTTCTCAAATATAAACAAATTTTAACTACTTTTACTTCATATAATGATAATTTTCCTAAAATACCCTAACTTTAATTAATGTCTGACTTTTGGTTAAAAAATAAAGATAATCAGCTTAATATATATATATATATATGTATCTAGGTTCAGCATTGCTCATCAACACATGCATTTCCTCAGACAAATTAGGTATATATCCACTCAAGCACAAGAAAAAAATTGCATTCAAATTTACTGAAACTCAATGGAGAAATAGAATAGTAGTTGCTCACCATAACAGGCTAATGCTCCTCCCAACAAAATCATTCCAATAGCAGAAAGATCTAAATATACCTGCAAGATAATTTTGGTCACAAACCATACTTCAAAGGGTTTTTCGAATCAGCACAGCACTGCTATAATACCAAAATAGGTCCTAATTCAATCTTCTAGTTGGCCTGCTACACTAAACTGCTTCACTACAGCAGCCCCTCACTACAGCAGCCCCTGCAGGCAGGGTCCGCTTAACTGTTATAGCAGAGCTATAGTGTGCTACTTCAAACATTGATTATAAACAATACTAACCAAAGCCTTGTTCCACTGGGTATTGGCTATATGAATCAAATGATAACATTGTATTTTGTCATTAACTAAATACTCAGCAAGTCCATTTTAGATCCAAGTCCTTTTTCATTGATCGATTATAAGCAAAAGCTAAAATGACAGTGCCCATACCTGAGCTGTCACTTCAGAATCAATGGGATTATTTCCTATACCAATCCAGATTACCAAAGCAAATGCCATCATGGTAATGAAAACTAGCAATGTAACCTGGAAAATCATTAATCATCATTATACACAAATGAAATACATTTTAAAGTAAATTATTAGACAACAGTCATAATAAAGAGGAAAAAGGATACCACAATCGGAATTACATAACAAAAAACCATTGTTTCCCATACCAAAATCACAATCTTTTGCCGATTTCCAACACGAGAGAGCCGAAGAGGAAAGCACTTTCGATGGCTATCTATGTTTGCTATGTTTGATTCATTGGATGTCTTTTCCAGCAGAGGGTTCTCACAAAAACTTCCTTCGTAGTCATCATCATCATCTGCCTGATGGCAAAGGTCAACCCTGCAAAAGGAAGCCCCAGCACGAAGAAACTAGTTCATATTTAGCTATGCAACAATAACAACAAATCTTTATCCCACTAGATAAGGTTGGCTGCACATATCACACAATAACAATAACCCGTTATGGCTTGATTTTATTTTATTTTTGTTTGAGATGCTTCTGTCTAACAAAAGACAATTAATAACTAATAATATCATGTCTAAGAGATTCAAATCACAATAAAATCAAATTAAAACACCACAAATTTCAAGTTCAAAACTTAACATAACAACAAAACATAGTGAAGGAGTTGCTAGTTCAACGTGTGTAGGGTGGACTTGCAGTCTGCGACAGCAGACATAATGATGGCATCAGCATAAATGGTAGGGTCAACGGAAGCAGGAGCAATGGCAGTGGCAGCAATGGCATCAGCAGCAGGGTTCAGCGAGTCTGCTCAATACTGAAGGAGACTGTTTGTTCAATACGGGTAGGGTGTCTTACGTCAATGTTTTGTTGTGATGTTTGGTTTGGGTTGAGTTGTACGACCCAGCTCACCTTTTTAAAAGAAAAAACACTTAGGCTGACTCCCGCTGGGAAAATAAGAAAAGAAAGAAGATCAAGGTTTCACTATCTTGGGTCGGGTCACACAGACCAGAGTCTTCTTCTCACTGATGCTACTGGTTCTTTCGGATGTGCGCCATTGCTACTCCTCTGATTCGCACAGGCATGACTGCTACTCTTTCATTTCACGGTGCCACACTGGCACTCTGCAACTTCTTCCATGACTGTCCCGCAATGCTATTTTGTGACACCACCATGACTGCCACTTGGATGCCAATAAAAAACTGCATTGCCACCACCATGTTGTGGTGGCAAGCTATAAATCCACTGATTTTTGCCATAGGAACACTGACTAACAAATAATGTGGTGATCTACGTAGAGAATCTTTTCATGAATTACATGATAGTCAATCTCACCACTGTTCATTTATTCATGCAAAATTGGATTAGGAGGCGAAGTACAATGTGGTAAGAGCCATAAGCCTGTACTGTGCCTCTATATTGGACATTGCAAAAAGAGAAGACACTTGGGCTGACTATCCGTTGAGAAAATAAGAAGAAAAGAAAGAATATTAGGGTTTTCACTATCTTAGGTTGGATCATGCGGACCCAAGTTTTCTACTCCTTTGTTTCGCATAAGCGTTGCTCTACTCCTTTGGTTTGCACGAGCACCAAGCTTCACTTTCATTTCCCATGGGCACCGTGATGCCACTCCATAACTCTGACCATGTTTGCTTTGTGACGACGCTCTGCGATGGGTCACCATGGAAAACCTACATTGCCACTGCCATGTTGTGGTGGGTGGCAAGCTATAACTCTGCCACCGATTTCCACCATAGCGTTGCTATAACGGATTTTTTACAACACTGGAAATGAATATGTTGTTAGGAGTACAATAGCCATTAAATCACCTATTAGTTGGACAACCTGTTGAAGTTCATGTGAGTTAGAGTCTCACATTGTATAGAAATTGACAAATTGAGTAATATAACTTAGAAAGACCCACAAATCTATTATCTTCAGATTTTTAGCTGAAGGTAAAGTTTTAAATCTCATATGTGGTTGCCTAGTGGCCCATTAGTGAAATTGTCCCCCAAGTTTTTCTTCCCTTTGGATTGCCCAACAAGTAGTACAAGAGTTGATGGTTTATCTTATTGATAAGCTTAGACGAGTACAATGGAGTTCCTAGTGGATCAATAAGTCACCCTTGTATTGAATGTTTTCCTAGGAGGGATATATACGCGATAAATTTTGTTGAGGTGAATGACAATAAAAATATGGATACTCATGGATCAGCGCTTATGGTTGAGGGAAAGCGTACCAATGTGATAAGGACTCTCTTGTGGGGGAGATTGTTGGAGTTTAAGCATGAGTTGGAGTCGCACATAAGAATCAAGTAAATACACCGGTTATAAGAACATATTTATAGAACACTTAGCAGTTTGCTTCATTCTGTTCATCTGTTCAGTGGGCTTGCGCGACTCGCATTTGCAGTGCGGGGGTGCGGCGGTGGGGCGACAGTGGTGCGGTGGTGGTCGCACGACGATGCAGTGGTCCTCTGTTCTGAGCAGGGAGGTTTCTTTTGTTTTGTGCTGGGAGAGTGTTTCTGATTTTAGGGTCAACGTGGTGATTGTGGCGCACCTAGCCTTTTGTGCTTTCATGAGTGAACAAATAATCCTATGGCTTTTTTGGTGGCTAAGAATTGGGCCTGTTTTTAACCTAAAATTTTAACTCATTTAATTTAAAATATTTAAAGTGCAATTCGTAAATGGTAACTACTTCTAAAATTAATAATGCACCCAAAAGAAAAAAAAGGTGACTATGGAAAATAGTCATTGAATTAATCAATTTGCCCATCTCGACCTACTCTGTTCATGGAAATCCAATGATATCTAACAATAGATTTACTAAGAAGGGAATACACGTCCAAGTATGATTGGATTATAAAATTTTTATTTCATCAATCATGGCTTCTTGCCAACCTGGGTGAGAAGTACTTCATGAGGAGACTTAGAAATAGTTGAAGAAGACAATGGAGAAACAAAAGCATACTATGAAGGTGATAATATGAGATAATTGAGAAAACTGTCGATGGGATGATGATAGGACAATTATGCAGGTATAAAGAAGGGAAGAAGAAGAGGGATATGGTCCACAATGCTTTGCATTCTCACGCATCCTCGTACAATGAATTGCATTATTTTGTACCTTACTATTGACTTTTTGCTTTCCATTCTTCACCACCAAACAGTTGCAAGTTTGCAACCATCACGGGTCAAAGTTGAAATCATTTGTTGTGTGCATGACATTGTACATGTTGGTTCTATCATATGCACAAATGAAACCCCTCACCACCCTTAACGACCTCTTTCAAACAATACTTAATCAAGATATTTGATATGTTCAAAATCTACATGAGAACAATCACATCATATATTAGGTGCATCTTTACTTTTGGGTCATGCTATAGGTTCCAACTTTTTCTTCCCGTACCGAATGTGATTATTTACTTTTACAAAAGCTTCCACTTTCCTCTCAAACTTATTTTCAACTTTTTTATTTTTTTTGTTTAAGTCCAAAACACATGGATACACGCTCATTGGTATAGATATAGGCATCACAGTTACAACCAACATAAGTATGGGTCCGCATATAGGTGCTCATTGGTAGGGTTATTGAAAGGTTGCTTGTAATTTTGCATCTTGTACACTCTTGAGAGTACTCTTAATTATAATTAAGAAGAGATATGATAAAATAAGGAACAAAATCAATAACTAATAATGGGAAATATTTGCTAAGATATTTACCTATTTTTGTAATCAAATCATATTTCCCTATTTAATGTAAATCAAATCATATCTTTAACACTCCTCAAGTTGGAGCATATGTGTATCATGTGATTCAAGCTTGTTATGAATGTCATAAACATGAGATCCATTGAGAGACTTAATGAACAAGTCAGTCAGTTGATTGGAGTTGACAAAGTCAATAATGACAAAGCTTCATGCATCAATTTGGTCCAAATGCGTCAAGAGACAAGTCATGGAGCTAGTGGCCCATGGCAACTATTGGTCCAGAGTTAGGTACCATACCATAATGGTTGCTAAAGAAGGGAAACTCTGTTCGCGATAAGGTTTGTTTGACTAACAAAGAGAAAACAATGGTCAAATAGGGTGGTGGATAGCAAAGAGCAAAAATGCTCAAAGAGTGTGGTGGTTGCCCAAGAGCAAGGACGCCCTAAGAGTGCGACAACTGACATGAAGCAAAATGCTCAAAGGGCGCTCAAAGCTGCAGAAGAGCAAAAATGAATAGAGAGTGCTCGCAACTACCAAAGACCAAAAGTACTAAGAGGACGTGATTACTTCTAGAGAGCAAAAAATGCTCCAAGGACGCAGAGGCTGCCAAAGAGAAATTTTTTTTGCAACGGGTATTGTTTACTCAAGAGAGTCAAAGTAATGAAGTTGAGGGTATTGTTTAACCCAAGAGAAAAAAAGTCAAGTTGTGGCCAATGTCCCTAGAGAAAAAGTCATTATCTAACAGCAGATGAATGACAAAATAGGCGAGAATGGTACTACTACTCTTATTTCATATTGTAATAATTGCTTGTGATTGTGTATTATTTTGTACACACGAGTGCTCTATTTATATTGAAGAGATGAAATAATAAGGAACAAAATCATTACCTAATAATAGAAAACATTTGCTAAGATGTTACCCTATTCGATGTAATCAAATCATACAAATTCCCTATTTAATGTAATCCAATCATATCTTTAAAAGGGGTAATGTCATTAAATTTACCACCTACATAAGCATGTGGGTATTGGAACATGTAATTTTACCAAGCACCTATCCATTGACATCCCTACTAAAGAGGGTTTGCAAGTACTTGCTATAAGTAAATTTTTCTAGCAACCAGTGCCAGTTAATCAAACAAATTTAAATGTCATAACAATAAGCAAGATTACATACCAGAAGGATAAAAGAAGAAGAAATGCTGCAAAAAAAAGTACTTTGGGGAAAGCTGCAAAACAATTTTCAACAATTCAAACATTTTAATTTAGGATGAAAATATATCACAGGTGTCTAGTCAATAAAGAATGGAGGCCTACCCATAAACATGAAACCACAAGAGTGTGACCAAAAGGTCCATCCCTTGCAAGAAGCAACAAGTGTCAATGCCAAATAAAGGACATAACCTGAAATTTTAAAATCAGTAGTTTAGAAGGATTAAAGAGAAACCAAGGGGAGGATATGAATTATGGACAGCTCATATTTTATTCATCGATGCATGCACTTAGTTACAAGTTAATAAAAGAGAACCTTTCACATATTGAACAACAGACGACAAAGACGTTATCAAAAGAATGCCTCTTTTGCACAGAAGAACTGTTATGCATGAAAGTAAGGTGGTTTTACATTAAGCTCATTGCCCAGACCCTAACTTATGCCAAAGCTGACTTAGGTTATTTAGATGGGCATGCAAGGCACCCATGATATCAGCCTTTGCAATCTTGGAAGGCCATAATAATGTGAGACTTGCCAAGTTTTCAATTATGATCAAGGAGCATGAACATTGAATTCACCTTGATAAAGTTATAAGGCAAAATTGGGGCCCCATTTCAGTGCACAATCAAATATATCATGATCTATGAAAAGATACTCGAAATCTGTTTTCCATTAAATGCAAGATTCCCAATATATGTCTGCCTTTCACTGTACAACAGATAAGAGTTGGACTAACTGCCAGAGTCCAAGACTTCAGTACTTGACCTATACATTTAAAGAATTTTTACAATTAACATGAAATAGCATGATTTTCATTTTGAATTTCTAACCCGCAAGTGGATTTGGTGAAATATTCATAATAGAAATTTAGTCTATACGCACACATACATGGAAGAGAGGAGAGGGGAATTGAAACTATAGTTTCTAAAGGTTGTAACAGGGTACTGCCTCTGCAGCAGACTTACTATCAAGTTTAACAATATGCTAAAGAATGCTGACCAAGGCCCAAGCTGTCAGTCCTATAGCCTTTAGGGGTCAATCTGGGATTCATTCCCATCTTCAGCACCCATTCTCATGAAAAATGGAAAAGAAAATGCTCAGGAATAAGGAATACAAATCCTTTTCTCCGTGGCATTCAAATTCTGAGTATATTTAGCACTGCCAATAGTGTAGCAAGTACTGGACAAAATATCAAAATGGGCTCCTATAGTGTAGCAAGCCTGAAATGCTAAATGGCTTAAATTAACCAGAGGTACAAGAGAGGAAATGATGACAAATACGTAACACATAACAATATACTTGAACATCAAAAGTAAAATACAACTAACCCAAGTTAGAAGAGCCGATCAACAGATGGAACACCTGCAATGCACCATATTTACATTTCATTAGAAGCTTAATATGTATAAAAAGAATCTTGAGGTAATAGCAAGTAAAAAAGCCTAGAACTGAGTAGAGCATGGAAACTAAAAATCCATAAAAGTTTATACATTCATAAAATTCAAAGATATAAGTAGAATATTACTATGAGCAATGTTATACAAATGCCTAACTGTATTGCAATATTTCTGTCCTTGCTTATTATAAAGCACGGCACTAACTTGAACTATTTCATAGACAGTCGGACATTACATTGTGATGAGAAATTGTTGCATACATTCAGCATTCAAGATTCTTATCTAACCCCGCAAATCATCAGAAAAATATACAAAGGATGCAAAGCAGAAAGGATAAAGAAGGGCGGTTGAACTCCACAGTGAGAGCAGCACAGACTTTCTTCCATCTAGAAATTAGGAAACAAGTAGTCACAAAAACACATTCTTCTAGCCTTCAATATACACACATTTGACCAATAACTCATCCTAAAGCTCTAGTGAATGCTACAATGGAAACCCTCTCAAATTTTCATAATTAGTATAGACATTATTCCAACGGCACTGTTATACACAGAGGCTACAGCACTACCAGTAAGTGGCGAATGGCAACCGAAAATTTAATAAATTTACAATATATACAGATTTATCTATTTAGAAAAGATCCAGTTATAGCAGATAATTCGACAAGTAGCCTTTAAAACGCACTTACTTTTTGCCGAGTCAAACCAAGCTGCGCGTTTCTCAAGTGAATCCTCATCAACTGGAGCACCCAACAAAAAAGAAAAGAAAAACCCGACAATAAGTAAACGCAAATAACTTCAATCTTCAGCACTTCCACTTTAGCACAGAGCTTAATATCTCAAATCAGTTTCATCGAATTCCAAAAACTTAACAGTGACGAAGTGCAACCACAAAAAGTCAACTTAAAGTGTGGCAAAAATTAAACCAATTAACCACTCAAGCATACTACTAAAACTGACAATTGAATATTTAAAACAACCGGTTACACAAAAAACCCTGAAAATGAAAACTGCTCATAACATCAAATGATTGAATTCGGGAAACCGTCACTGCTCACGATGACGGAGAAGAAACAGACAAAAAGGCTCAAAATGCACGTTTCGTTTATCCTCCCGAATTTAACACATTCTCTCGTTTAAGCACGTTCCTTATCGAAATTAAAGGAGAAAACCTAAATTGCGGAGTGAGGCAAAAATGCAGGAAGCGGCGTAAGCGAAAACCTGAAAGAAGGCAAGGGAAGCAACGAGAGCGTGAAGAAAAGCGAGAGCGAGATTCACAACGAGGACAAGACGCGGAAAACAGTGAGCGTCTCTGAATCCCGACATGGCCTCGTGCGTTTGAAACAAACAAACACCGCTTGCGTTGTTCTTTCTCCTTCTCCTCTGTTCTACTCACTCCTCCAGATCTACGCGTATATACGCATATGCATGTGATGCGTGGGTGTATCGTATCGCATCGCAGATTCATTCACAGCATCCACGGCACCAACAAAACGTGACACAGTTAGCTTATTTAGTGGAGGGGCATCCATCGGAAAATAAAATAAAATAAAATAAAATATAAAAGCTAATAATAAATATAGTAATTAATTAATTAATTAATTAATAATATAAGGGGAACCCACGATAAGAATTATGGTCGTGGGTGAGAAAGCAAGGGCCACTTCATCTCTTGCTTCTTTTCCGTCACACACTGTACATAAACATTGTCGCCTTTTTAGTTTTTTTCTTTTTAGATAAAATAAAGCCACCACCTCCTTTCGTTGACTTTCTGCTTTGACTCTTCTTTCCCAATGTCACGTGCGGCTTTTAAATCATTTTGTCTTTAATTAATAGCTACTTATTTGCTTGATTAATTCATTAATTGTGTTCTTCTCTCCACACTCCATGTTGGGCCTACAATTGGTGGGCTAATTGGCCTTTAAATTATTTAATTTTTGTTTATGATGTTTTTTAACTTTATATTTTGGTTTTATCCCTCAACGTCATCTTAGACACTATTTATTTTGTTGTTTAAAACGATGTATTTTTTTAACCAAAAACAAATACAAAAATTATTTTAGAGACTAAATAAAGTTAATAAATAGAAACTAAAGTTAAATAACTTATAAAGTTAAAAATAAATAATAATAAGACGTAAATCTCATTTTTGTCACTAGTAATTTGACTTGTGCTAAATCAATTTCTATACTTACCAAATTATTGCTTTGTAAATGTAATAATGGGAAATGAAGATTGAGGTGACTTTGTGAACAAAGTCATGTTATGTTGTGACTAAGGATGGCAACGGGTCGGGTCGGGCACGGATAGTGCTATCCGCAACCCGACCCGCAAAAAAAAAAAATTCGTTCGTTACCCGCCCGTTTACCCGTCAGGTATCCGCTTAAAAAATATCCACAGATATTTTTAAAACCCGCGGGTACCCATGGATACCCGATACACGCAAATATTTTAAAAAAATATGTATTTTATAATATTTTTAACATAAAATTATAAAAATAAAATATAAATTAAATTAAATTAAATTATAATTATAATTAAATTTGACATAATAAAATATATTGTTACTTCTAATTTTAATTAAATTTAACTTAATAAAATATAAATTAAATTTTAATTTTAATTTTTTGCGGGTAAC
>Ga0209589_1000459_pt1 | contig 56965 bp, 30 predicted proteins | sample CowpeawhiteBW_FD_187525 | JGI IMG/M metagenome (GOLD analysis project Ga0209589, IMG submission 187525) | Root nodule microbial communities of legume samples collected from California USA - Cow pea white BW (SPAdes) (version 2) | ecosystem: Host-associated > Plants > Roots > Nodule | place: USA...
TATATATATATATATATATATATATATATATATATATATATATATATATGAGTTTGGTTAGATTATTATAAATATAATGACATTATTCTTAAAATCAATTTAATCAGAACATAATTAATTATAAATAATTATGACATTAATTGGATCATTTTTAAATATAATGAGTTCTAAAGATGTTAAAGTTCTCATATTAACCGATTAGGTTGTTAATCTAATCAATTAGATTAATTTTGGATAATGACTATTAATTTTGTTGTCATATTAATTAATTAGGATATTAACTTAATCTAATTAGATTAAGTATGGAGAATCAACCTTGACATTACAATTAAATTAATTGATTACCTAATCAATTAATTATGTCAGAAAACTATCTTGCTTACAAATTAAACTTCTGCTTCAGTTTTAAACTAACGTTTTGTTGAGAAATCAAAGATCAGAGAGACAATACTAGAGAGTTTTTGGAGAAAATCTGCATTATTCTTCATTGTTTTTCAAGTTTCCATCAAGACTTAAAGAAGATTAAATTGGTTCTAAGGTTTCCTTGGCATAGGATTCTGATGTAAAGTTCTATATAGTTTTTAGGTATATTCGTTTTAGATCTTTCTGCTGTTGTCTTCTGTATTTCCTTCCCTATGGAAACTACAGGTATAGGTAATTGTATGTAGTATTACTCTGGTTGAAATTTTTGAAGTGTATTTCAAGTCCTTGTATATCTAGACTATATGTTTTATATAGGTGGATATTGTAATCCTAACTCTTGATGTTTTAGTAAAAAGTCTAGCTGAGATTACTAAAGACTAGATGTAAGTTCATTTGATTCGAACAGGTAACTAGACTTCTTACTCAAACAATATACCATTGTTTGAATTAGAAAAATGTCGTATTAATTATTTCTTATTGAATAATGTTTCTCAAACACAATTCCTCACTCAAATGATACCTTGTGTAACTTAACTTTTATTTTGCTGATCTAGTTTGTATTTACATGACATACATATATTTTGTGATGAAACTGGTTTAAATGTATCATATACTATTTCATTGTGATTAAATAAAATTAAATAACAAAGAGCAGTTAATTATAATGAGTTGGTTATGGTATGATTTGAAAACGGGTAGTTATCATTTGTGAAATATAATGAAAATATTAAATAAGTTTTGCCCAAGTAATATAAATAAAGATATTGGATGGAGAGAATTTATGACGGTTTTTTGTCACCTTGTTAAGGATGAAATAGTCATTAACATTCAATAAACATGAAGAAAATCACCATACTTAATATATTTTTATAAAATTGATAATTAATAAATACGTATGAAGTTATTATCTTGTATGAGAATTATTATCTATACTACTATTAATTTACTTAGTTTATTTTTGTTTTACAACGATGTCAAATGATATTCTCTAACACGACTTTTATTTTGCTTATTTAGTTTGTATTTCATGACATATATATTTTGTGTATGAAATTGGTTTAAAGGTATCCTATATTATTTTATTGTGCTTAAATAAGATTAAATAACTAAGAGTGAATATTTGTAATGAATTAGTTATGGTATGATTTGAAATCTAATAGTTATCATTTGGAAAATATAATGTGAATATTCAGTAGGTTTTGTCCAAATAATATAAATAAAAAAATTGGATGGTGAACTTCTGAATGTCTTATTTTTTGCCATATTGTTAAGAATGAAAAAGGCATTGACATTTAATAGAAATGGAGGAAATCACCATACCTAATATACTTTTATGAAATTAATAATTAATACATACGTATGAAATTGTGATCTTATACGAGATTTATTATTAGATAAAATTAACATACAATACTATTCTTAATAGTCTATATAAATATATTATTATACGAAATATATTAATTAAAATCTCATTGAACTTCTGAAACACAATTTACAATTAAATATTCATTTAATATAATTATTATGAAATATTTTAATTATTAATTCACTATTTTTTTGCAACTACAATGATAATATGTTCACATATAAAACGTTTTAAGACATTAGTTCTCTAAGAAGTTCTTTATACATTCTTATAAATATGTAATCCTTCTAAACTACCTATTATATGTTTATATTTAACATCTTTTATTTGTAATAAATAATAGTATGTTACACATTCAAGTGTATTTCTATATTATCTTATTAAAAACAACAGTCTATATACAAATAAAATATATATACAATTCTATCATACAGATACGATTATATATTAAATATAACATGTGTCCAAATATATTAATATGTTTATTTTGAAAATAATAAAATATAATATATAATATATGTATATTAAAAAATCATGATAAATTCTTAAAAACATAAATACATATTATTGACATTGTGTGATACTTTACCTATAAGTACTAATGAAGTATCCTGAAATACTATACACAAATACTTGTCAGACACAGATATTTCAGATCGAAGTATCGTAGATATATTAAATATTTTAGGGTTAAATATGTTTCTGGTCCTTAAAGTTTCAGTGAAAATTGAAATTAGTCCATTTTCAAAATTTTTGACCAATTTAGTCTTTCATCTTTAAAAATGCCTGAATTTAGTTCTTTAAACCAATTTTTGTTAAGTTTATCTGACGTTCAATATAGTATTTGAATTATTTACATCGTTTAACACATTTTCGTTTTAATGTTAATTCAAATATTATCGTAAAATGCATTTAAAATGTCAAATAAAGAACAAAATTTGGTAAGAAGGACTAAATCCATATATTTCTAAAGATGAAAAATTAAATTGGTATAAAATTTCAAAGAAAAACTAATTTCAAAATTGACTGAAACTTTAGAGATAAAAACATATTTAACACAATATTTTAATATAACTTCAATATAAAATTTTATAAAAAATATTCATTAATGAAAAACTGTTTAGGTGGGTATAACCTTTAATTTCTATGGAATCATTTGTCCCAAAACAATGATTGAATCCAATGAGAACCAATTTGGTTAAACATTTGGAAATTGGGAAAGAAATGACATTTTGAGAATCGGATAATGCAGAATCTGAAGTGATGAAACTGTCATAGAATTTCAAAGCAATCACGAGAAAACATAAGAAAAAGCGATTTCTATGTCCAAACATTGCATAGGGTTTGTCTCCCTTAACACGTGTAATGGTAGTTACGGCCATGGTTTTGGCTCTTAGCAAACGGTTTCATTCATTCTCATTCTGCTTTTCACTCAGTACTGAACCAAAACCGCGACTACAATCCATGGTTTTCTTTCATGCACAGTTCATGTTTTATTCTTTGGTCCCTCATCTTTTACCTATTTACACCATTTTTATTACTTTTTTTTTCCTGTCTGACCATTGCATTTTGAATGATATTGCTAATGTACTTTCAAAATTAATAAGACTCAATTTAATGGTATATCACAATTAATTTATTGGAAAAAAATTGAAAATAATATATTTTTTGGTATCCATAGTATTGGTACCATTTGTACCAATAAGTACAAAATGAAAATAATATAAGAGAATAAAAATAAAATAAATTGTAATACATCCAGTAACATTAATTATTTATTTTTTATAATCATGTAGGAAAGTGTTTTTATAATAAAAATAATAATAAAATTAAAGTACTAATAAAATAATAGATAAATTAAATATATATTTTTTATTTTATCACTTTTTTCTTAAAAATAATTTTATCCTTTTCACATGTGCATACAAAAAAAAATAGTATGCATTGAATGATCTTTATTCAAAACTAAATTATAATGTCTTTTATAGGATTTTGGTTTTAGTTTTTTTTTTTTTAATGTTTAATCAGTTTTTTGATAATTCATTATTCGATGTTATATTCAGTTTTATATATTTTGATGAATTTAATTAGACCAAATTAAAAAATGTCCGAATTTCATAATTTAATTGAAAGACTAAAATGAGATAAATTCAAATGAACATTATGGGTAGGAAAAAAACTTGTTTTAAAAAAATAAATAATACAATGAAAATTTTAAAGTAAGTTAATGAAAATAATAACATCAATGCACATAATGTTCAGAACATTAAATCTCATTAAATAAAGTAGAGGTATACCAATATTTGTTATAATAGCAAATATTACACCTTTAATAAGAAGATAAAATCATTATTTTAATAGTTATATCACGATATCTTATTTTATTTTCTTAATTTTGTTTTTTTGTAAAATCTGCATTCTAAGTTTATGATAGCACCCTTTACTATAGCAAATTGCAGAGTGAAACAGGCTATGGAGGGTGACATTCTAAGTTAAATTTTCATTATAAGTCGGAATTTTATATTATTGTTATATGAGGAATATTATCAGTATATTCTCAATAATCTATTAATTAATCCTATCATACTTAATTAACTATTATAAAGTAAAAAAAAAAAATCATAAATAGAACTATTTAATTGAGACTTATACAGTTTTCCTAATAAAGTTTAGTATATTAAAAAAATGCATTAAAAGGTGTTACAAAAATAATATTTGTATATATTTTACATTTTTTTTAATAACACTACACTTATTTAACTGCAAACAATAATATACATATTAATTATATAAATTAAATATACATAAATAGATATTTAATTTTAAGTTTCTATATATAAAAATTTATTGTTTTTTACATTAAATACTTTATAACACTTACCTTAATAGTTTTTTTAATGTTTTTTATACTATAAATTTTATTTTAATTATTAAATTCAATTAAATGTTACATAGATATATTTACTCTATTTCTGTTTAAGTATAAGTATAGGAGTTTTGGAAGTTTTCTTAAATTCAGTGTCAGAAGTACAGATAACATTAATTATATTTATTATTTACATTCATCTATTTCATTTAATTTATAGTTAATGTACATGCATACATACATTGATTGATTTATGATGAAAAACATTAGACAACACCTCATTTCTTACACATAATTTTGGTAATATCAAAAGTAGTCATGCTTAAAAAAGTAAAAAGAAAATAAAATGAAGAAACTTTTATTAAGTGATAAATATATGATTTGATGATTTTCCTTTCCTTTATGCATACATAACCATCCTCTGGTTTGAGAAGGAGGAAACAGCATCACCGTTCAATGCTTCTCTCTCTTTTGTTTCCCACCAATAAAAACCATATGGAAATGTGCACAATGTTTCTCGCGATAGTGTAGCTCCGCCATCTTCTGCAGCATTTATGATTTAGACACAAAGTTCCTAACTTTTCAGTTTTCTGAGTTTCTGGTAAGAATTTTATTGGTTCTGTGTATGATTGTCTAAATTTACTCTTTTGTGTGTTCTGATTGCGAAGATATGATCTTTTTGTAACATGTTTTGTGGGTGTTGACCTAACCACACTCTGGTTTGCATGTGTTCTCTTGAAATCTTTTCTTTTCGATGGTGGGTATCTGTTCATTGGATCTTGTCTTTGTTATTGTTCTATAAGGCTTTGTTTTTGAATCTATGTCTTATTTAGCATTTTCACAAATGAGAAATCTAATACTTGTGAGTACTCTGCCTCTCATTCTAACCTCTGAGCTGGTTTGACCTCACTGTTTACCCCATGTTCAATTTAAGACATTCGCACTTGTGATTTTGCTTTTGTTTTTGCGAGACAAGTCTAAGCAAGAATTTTGTTTTTTATTGTATCCATTGATTTAGATTCAGAAGTGAATCATCTTTTTTGGTGTGTGTTTTAAGATTGTTCCGCCAAATGAATCAGAGGGTTGTTTGATTCAAATTTAAAATTGTGTTGATTTCAAGATTGTACTTGTTTAGTGATCGGTAATTGTTATGACAATCTTGTACATGCATTGATACAATCTTGACATTTCCTTATGGATCTTGGCTAATCGAACAGACTAGGGAGGAATCTGGCTTGGTATGTGTGAGATATTCTTCATGCGTTTGGGATAAATAATGATTATTTTTTGACTTGGGTTGGATGATTGTAGATTGTAACAAGAGATTTTAAGTTTACAATTTGTTTTTTGGAAGCTGTGTAAATATTATCTTCATCACGGGAGTTGTATCTCAAATCAAGACTTTACTTAGATGGCCAACCATAAAGAAGTTCATGAATGAAGTGTCTGATAATTTTTTGAGATGAAATGAACTTGTTAACTTCCTGAAAGCTGGGTTTTACTACCGTTTTTCAGGAGTCGAACTTATTACTATCATTATTTTTGTGAAACTATGACCAACATACTACTGTCGTTATTTTGTGAAATTATGACCAAATTATACGTCACTGCTAGGAATGATTGATCTGAAGATCCTGTTTGGGTTGGTACTTGTGGTGGTTGCTTGAAATGGAACATTGAAGTAATGTGATTTACTTTCAAAGACTAAATTCAGTTTTTTTGTTATTGTTTTACCTCATTAGCAAATAATTGAATGTCCTCCTAAATCATTTCCACCTGCAAAAAGCTTCAATCCTACATCTTTTTAATATCCTTGAATCTGTACGTTCCTCTTTCATTCTAAATTATGTTAGAAAGTTCTGCTTGAGTGGTTTCCTTATATTTTCTTTGCATGTATAATAGATTTTGCAACAGAGATATGAGAGTAATTCCATTTGCCTTCATAAACACGGTATCTTTCAAGGATAGCATAGTGTAACTTTGCTGCTTTCATATTTATTTTAAATACTTGCTAATTTAAATTGCTTTTCCTTCCTGAGAAAATGCTTACTTGCTGATATTCACGCCTTATATTCACTTGTAGCCAATTGAATACATTTCTTTATGTTTTCTGGCTGCTCTGTATACATCCCTGACTTTGTTCATATTTAATATCAGACTAGGTTTTTATCTTGTAGATCTCAAGTTTAATAGTTATTTGAAAATTCCTTGTTGCTCTATAATATCATTTATAGTACCAACTTTTCCCCCTTGCTCTTGTCCCCTCCCTTTTATAAACAACCAAACAACTTACAAACTCTTATGATCTTGTAAGCTCTTTCATCTGTACTTAATTTTCTTTTAAATTTAACAAGGTAATTTTGGAATCACATATGCAGGCTTATCAATTTTGAAGAAGTTCTCTACTTTACCGAATTAGGTTCAGTGTAATTTATATTGCCATTGTTGTATCAGAAATTCTTCTGAACAATCCCGTAACGAAACATGACATTGTTGGCTAAGCTACGCTGTGTCACAATAGATGTTACCGGTACCCTGATGGCTTACAAAGGGGAGCTTGGTGACTATTATTGCATGGCAGCCAAAGCTGCAGGGCAGCCTTGCCCAGACTACAAACGTATGCACGAGGGCTTTAAGCTTGCATATAAGGACATGGCAAAGAACTATCCCTGTTTTGGGTATGCAGCCAAAATGCCAAACATCGTATGGTGGAAAACCTGTGTGCGAGATTCTTTTGTCAGGGTAAGACATCGGTAAAGTCATTACTTTGGTTGTATGATGTATTAAATGTCATAATATAATAGCTAAGTTTTTGGTATTTACATCGGTACACAAGGAAAGGTAGCGTATGTAGTTTGGTTCTAAATTTGTCTTCTGAAACAATTAATGCACTGAACTACGAAAGGTTTAAATCCAATCTTTATTGATGTGTTCAGCTTCATTTAAGCTACCAGAATTGAGCATTGAGTTACAAGCTCATAATATCTGCAATCCCACATGTGAAAATTCATGGAAAAAGTTTGTTTTCTGGCAGGCTGGATATGTTTATGATGAGGAGACATTTGAGAAAATCTTCAGACGCATATATGCATCCTTTGGTTCATCTGCCCCATATTCTGTCTTTCCAGACTCTCAACCATTTCTTAGATGGCTTCGTGAACAGGGTCTCAAAGTTGGTATTGTGAGCAATGCTGAGTATCGCTATCAAGATGTGATTCTTCCAGCTTTGGGATTAAACGAGGTTAGTTTCCTTTGTTTTGTCTAAAAGTTTGCTATGTCAGACTTGTAAATGACATCGAAAGATACGTTTAGAATTGTTTCGAAAACTACTTATATACTTAACCACAAGTGGCATAATTTCACATTCTTAAATTTCTGTGAGTGCCCTTGTTGGAAATAATAGTAGAGAATGGTTGAAATTGTTTAGAGCTATCAATGAAACTGATATTACTTAATGGGACAAGGTTTTTTTTTGGTTGTTGACATCATGATGGTCTTTTCAGATCTAAGACTTGCTAATCACTACAGGTCTTTTTGTTGTCTTGTACACCTACCCAAAGACAAGAATGTCTGATTGCTATGTATGATGATGTTTAATGATGCAGGGATCTGAGTGGGACTTTGGTGTGTTTTCTGGTCTTGAAGGCGTTGAGAAACCAAACCCAAAAATTTATGAGATTGCACTTGAGAGGTCTGGAAACATTGCACCTGAACAAACTTTGCATATTGGAGACAGCATACGGAAAGACTATGAGCCAGCTAAGAGCTTAGGGATGCATGCACTATTGGTGGACAGATTTAAGACTCCAGAAGCTGAGGAATGGAGGAAGTCTGGTGCAGTTGTTCTCCCTGATCTACTTGCAGTACAAAAATGGCTTTGTTCAGCTGAGTCAGATTGAGAGAGGCTCTAACTTTTCTGAACTAGTACTTCTGTTATCACCCCCTTCCCTAATGATAATACTATTTACTTTGTCTTGTGACATTCAACCAAATGCATGTGGCTGAATATTTCTCTAGAGCCATGCTTGAGAATCTAAAGGCTAAGAGTTAGATGTAGCTCAAACTCAAATGTAACTCTGCTATACCATATATTCATATGTTACATTCTCTTCCATAGGGTTCTGTGGTTTTCCCCGGTTACATGTATGGTAGAAGTTTGTAGGGAGAATGGTATATTTGGCCCTTAAAAGGACATATCAGATTTACTGTAGTATCTAAGAATATTAGTAAACTACCAAAACTCTGAAAATAGTTTCTGTATTTCATATTCTACATTCTTTCATGTATAAAAAAAGTGTTCTACACTATTCAAGAAAATGCAATCTAGTTTTAAGGGGTTAAATTATATTTTAATGGTAACACATAATGATTAAATTCATTGTGTCAAAGTTTTTCTGTTTATCTTTCTCAGTGACATGAATCTGTGAAGCAGGTATGCAATGGATTGTAGTAATCATGATGCCAAAGTTTTTCAGCTCTGATCGACTACACTCTTGACATTTTATATTTTTATTTTGGTTCATCGTGACAAATTTTGCTATTTTTTAGTACAAATAAACCCAAAACTAAAAGAAAATATCTCAGCAGACCCTTCAAATTTTATTTAACTCATTGGAAGCTTTTCCAGTTAATAGAAGGAAATCACTTCCCAGAACATGATTTCTGTGTTTAATATTTTTGCATCCCTCCTTCAAATTATATTTAAAACTTAATTTAAATTATATATTCAAAATTTAATTTAAATTATAATTTTAAAATGAATATTTTGAAAATTAAACTTTTGTACTCACTTAATATATAATTAATTTAAAATATATTTATAAAATAGTAAATAATGTACTATAATGTAATGAAATAAAAGTATTATTATTAATTTACAAGATTCTGTAAGAAAATAAAAACTATTATTTTTTCATATAAACCTTTTTTAGTTATGACAATTTGTTTACAGAAGTTGTTAATGGTTGTTTCTGCATTAAAGATTAAAGTGATGTAAAATTATTTAAAATTGATTTTTTAACTCAAAGTATATATTTGGTTTCCAAAATTAATTAAAGTGTAAGAAATTCATCTTGATAGTGAAGTCACTAATTATTATTTCTGTGTCAAATTAATTAAAGTGTAAGAAATTCATCTTGATAGTGAAGTCACTAATTATTATTTCTGTGTTGAATGATTGATTCCACGCTAATGCTAGAAATTGATTTTTGAGTGGTCAAATTTTAGTAATTATTAATTACCGTTGGGATTGAAAAATCGGCTGATATTCAATTATTGAGAAATTATATTCTGTTATAATTTTTTCCTTTAAAAAAATAGAAAAAAAGAAATTATTTAAGTAATTAATAAGATTAAAAATAACCAATAAAAAGTATATTTTTAATTGATTTCTTCATTTACAATGAATAAATTAAAAATAAACTAAATGTTTAGTTTCACTTTTAATATAAATTGGTGTTATTAATAATAAATAATATAAAATTTACCCTTGAATTTCGGGTGGTTCTTTTTTTATTAAAAATTTCAATTAGGTTATCAGATTTTTATTGGTTTCAACTGGGTTCTTATTTTTAGAATGTGCAATAATTATGTCATTCATACCAATTCATGGTATTTTTAATTTTTAATTTCTTTTAAAATTATCATGTGTCAAATTAGCATTATGTCACGTGGTAATTATAATATGATTTGACAGGAAAATGACCATTTGTTATCATTTGTACCATATCATTGACTTAATCTTAATTTAGCCATCGTATTTGTTATTGACTTAATCTCAATCTAATTTCAATTTTTATTAAAATAAACCAATTTCATCCTATTCAAATAACAAATTTAATTTTTATATAAATATTATATTGATATTTTTATTAAATTTAATAACATCGTTGATTCAAACAATGCCTTAAATAAGAGCAACTTTCTTTTTTTGGAATATGCATACTCACTTTTAGTTTTATTAGTATCACTCACTAAGACATTACATTAATAAATAAGACGCTAGTATTTTAACATTACTCTTTTTTTCTTTGTTATCATTCAATACTACTTCTCACTACTATTCACTTTCCCTTCTCCGTACAAATATAAAAGTTAATTTTTATTAAAATTATTTTATCTTTACAAAAATTGTGTTAAACAAACATTTTTTTTAATAAATAAAGGGTTGATGAAGATTTCAAGGTTGTAAAGAACAAGGAGTATCAACAAAAATGGAAGAGAAAATAAGGAATGACATATATAAAACACAATTATAACAAAAAGTAAAAATTAAATTAAAAGTTCTTGCTTTAGAATATTTTCGTTTTAAAGAGATTCGAGACAAAAGTAAAAAACGAATTAATTAGCCATAAAAATACTATAAATAATAATCATATTATCTCGTTGACATAAAAGTAAATGAGATAATAAACATTACAAAAATTAAACGGTCAATAAAACATAAATTCATAATAAAAACTCAATTAAAATACTTAAATTTACAAAAAAAGGTTTGAAACTTAATTAAACTTAAACATCATGCATTCTTTATAAAGAACCTTGAACACCTTAACTTGAAAAAAGTATGATATTTTAATGCAGTAAACAACCGGTACATTTTAGGATAGTTTTTCTGTATCCCTTATAGCTTTCTAATCCTATTTAAGATAAATAACAATAATCAGAAAATGTCCTTTATCTACCTCTGTTTTTGTTTTTTGTTTTTTGTTTACCACCGCTTGTTTTCTTTGCATTGCACCTCTTTGTGGCTCAGAGTAGAACTTCCAGCTCTCTGACGCGCTTGCCGCATGACTCAAAGGAGAGCTTCCACACTATACCATATTCAATAGATCATGTAGTATATAAAATGTGTATACTTATTTTCTCCACCACACTCTTACTGTTTTAGTTAGACAAACATTTATAACTATAATTTCCTTAGATTAAAACCATCTAAACAAGATTTTCCTTGGCAAAATCTCATAGTTTTCATAAAGCAAACACCACGTATATTCAATGTGAACAAATAGACAACACAATTTATCCAATAATGCACATGGAAATGGAAGGGATATGGGTTTATCTTTTGATGGTGTTGACTTGTGCAATGGACAGTGATTGATAATTCAGTGATAAGAAAAGAATGAATAGAATTTTCATATCAGTTAATGTATATGTCACTTATATGAGTCTATGTTAATGCTCTCTGAATTTAGAGATAAACAACAGTTAGTTCTAGATTAGGATGAAATTTGTGATAAATCATGGAATCTTCATGTTAGTCGGCACAGTGTGACGACAACTTCATTGTTTTTTCCAAAGACATCGTGCCTTCATTTCTAATTTGATAACAACGTGCCGAGAATTCCAACATGCTGACGCTTTTACTCTCAGTAAGAACAAAACTATGAAACCTATAAGGAAAGTCTTACATGCTCTATTTCAATTATTGGGAAGCAATTTAAACACTTGTTGGATATGTCTGTGTTTTATCTGCTGAAAAAGTCTCACACAAGGGTAAAAAAATGTCTACACTTTCAAGCTGTTTCTGAAGAAAGTTCAGTTTTTTTATTTTTCTGATAGATCACCATCATGTGATGTGGCCCTTCTGCTATTGAATGTACACCAAAAGACAAATGATGGAGAGTGAAATTTCCACATAAACCGACAAGAATTTAAGACATTTGGAAGGACTCAATCCCATGCTTCTAAATATCTTCTTAAACTTGTTTTCTTCCTTAGTCTCCCACCCAAATCAATAGCTTCAGAAAAAAAGAAAAAGAACAATATTTTGAATGGCTACTAGCTCAAGAGACAACGATGAGGCAGAACCTCAAAGAGGGTATTGGAGATGGAGCAAACAAGATTTCTTGCCAGAAGAGTCCTTCCAAAGCTGGAACAACTACGTTTCTGCGCTCTCACAAACATGGCTAAGGTTCAAAGATCGTCTTTTCAGCAGATCGGATGATGCCACTGAGACAGAAGAGCTCAAGAAACAAAGTGAGCATGACATGAAACGTTGCCTCAACTGGTGGGATCTCATATGGTTCGGTTTTGGTGCAGTGATTGGAGCAGGAATCTTTGTGCTCACTGGTCAAGAGGCTCATGACCATGCTGGAGCAGCAATTGTTTTATCCTATGTTGCCTCAGGCTTCTCAGCAATGCTTTCTGTTTTCTGCTACACTGAGTTTGCTGTAGAAGTTCCATCAGCAGGAGGGTCATTTGCTTATCTGAGAGTTGAATTAGGAGACTTTGTTGCTTTCATTACAGCTGGGAACATTCTTCTTGAAAGTGTTATCGGAAGTGCAGCAGTGGCCAGATCATGGACTTCTTACTTCACAAACCTTTTGAACCGTCCAAAGAATTCATTGCGCATCAAAACAAATCTCAAAGAAGGGTACAACTTGTTGGACCCTATAGCTTCTGGGGTTCTGGTGATTGCCTCAGTGATCACAATAATCAGCACAAGAAAAACTTCATTCCTCAATTGGATAGCTTCTGCCATCAACACTGCTGTTATTATATTTGTGATTATTGCAGGGTTTCTTCATGCAGACACATCAAATCTGTCACCCTTTTTACCTTACGGTGCTAAGGGGGTGTTTCAGGCTGCAGCAATCATTTATTTTGCATATGGAGGGTTTGACAGTATTGCAACCATGGCTGAAGAAACCAAGAAACCATCAAGGGACATTCCAATAGGTTTGGTGGGGTCAATGTCCATGATCACAGTGATTTATTGCTTGATGGCACTCTCACTGAGCATGATGCAGAAGTACACAGAGATAGACACTGGTGCAGCTTTCTCAATTGCATTTCAGAGTGTGGGAATGAAGTGGGCAAAGTATGTGGTTGCTTTTGGTGCATTGAAGGGTATGACCACAGTGCTTCTGGTGGCAAGATTGTCACAGGCACGTTATATTACTCATATTGCACGGTGCCACATGATCCCACCATGGTTTGCTCTTGTGCATCCTAAGACAGGAACCCCCATAAATGCTACACTCTTGATCACTGTTGCAAGTGCCATCATAGCTTTTTTCACAGGCTTGGATGTGTTGTCAAGCTTGATATCTGTGAGCACACTCTTTGTGTTCATGATGATATCTGCAGCACTTTTGGTGAGGAGGTACTATGTGAGAGGGGTGACACCAAGAGAGAACCTGGTAAAGCTGGTAATGTTCTTGGTGGTCATTATTGGTTCCTCAATAGGAATTTCAGCGTTCTGGGGACTGAACCCTAATGGTTGGTTAGGATACACTGTGGCTGTTCCTGTTTGGTTCTTGGGAACATTAGGTATGTCACTGTTTTTGAATCAGCAAAGGGTGCCAAGAGTTTGGGGTGTTCCATTTGTGCCATGGTTGCCATCTTTGTCAATTGCAACAAATGTGTTCTTGATGGGGTCTTTGGAGTATGATGCTTTCATAAGATTTGGAGTGTGCACTGTGGTGATGCTGATCTACTATTTTCTGTTTGGTCTGCATGCAACTTATGATATGGCTCACCAACAACAGAAGCTGCCATCAAAAGTTGAGCACACAGAAACCATCAAGAATGAAGGGCCTTAGATAAAGTGTATCCTCATCTGTTTGTATTCTGAATCAGATTTGGTACTGGATTCAGACTATTGGAAACATAATAATTTGTAAAGTTGTTTCATAAAACTTAAGAAAAATGTTTATTTTGTATGTGGCAAGACAATCTTGTAATAAAACTTCAAAGTCCCAATTATCAACAAAACAAAATTTTAAAATAAAAAATCAAAGCTGTTTAATTTAAAAAAAAAAAAGTCTTGTTTATTTATTTGTAAAAAATTAATGTAATATATCCAAAAGCATTTATATAAATTGTTTATAACACAAATACAAAAATTAATTCTTGAAGTAGGAACTATATGTTTAATTTTTTTTTGTTAAAATAGTTATATATTCAATTGATTCTAAGATATCTATGCCTAAAAAAGATGTGAACAATAAATAAATAAGTGACACACCAACACATGACCTAATAAAAACAAAATTCATCTCTCTTTACATAATTATTTTTAATATTCAATTATTAGTTTATATTATTTTTTTAAGACTACACAAGCAAACATAACAGTATTACATGTAATAATTATGTACGAATTAATCACCACCTTAAATCGAGAGATTATTTTATCACATTCGGAAAATGAAATATTAACATAAAATGTAATTATATTTAAAATAGTTTTTTTTTTCCTTTTTGTATTAAATTTTAATTAAACAATCAACTAAAATTGTACTTGAATTTAACTGGTTCACAAAAATTAACAACATAAACCTAACTCAATTTAATTATATTCATTATTCAACTCAATATAATGAGTTTCTCTAATAATTTTATTATATAATTAAATAGTTCTCATTTTTAAAATACAAGATCTTATACATAATATATACTTTTTTACTATGGCAAAGCAAAATAGTTTAATGATTTTCTTTTAATTATAGTTAGGTCTTACAATGGTTTGTTCTTGTTCCCGCATCGTATTCTTGAAAATGCAAAACCTGAAGAAGATAATCGCGCTCCATCTCCGACAAGACGACATTAACATTCTCAAAACTCTGAACTCAACTCACTGACACTACCCATTACATCAAAACCTCACCATTTTGGAATGATCCATGCTATGCCCAAGTGCTCCACAACAAACCTTCTCAAACATCTTCCAACAACACTCCATCGCTATTTCTCCCTAACCCTAGCATTCCCCTTTCACTCTTTCTCTACCCATGGCCCTCAGCCTCACCCTTCGGCTGAAATCTTCAAATCAGGTACCAAAATGGGTTCTTACAAATTGGGTGATTTGTCTTTCTATTCCCTCATTCAGAACCACGCCTCTACCCTCGATTTTGGGTCCCTGGAAGTGGTCCTTGATCAAATGAAGCGCGAAAGAAGGGCTTTTCTAGAGAATAATTTCATTGTTATGTTCAAAGCTTATGGGAAGGCTCATTTGCCTGAGAAAGCTGTGGACTTGTTCCTCAGAATGAGGGGTGAGTTTCAGTGTAAACAAACAGTGAAATCATTCAATTCGGTTCTCAATGTGGTTATTCAAGAGGGTCTTTTCAATCGTGCCTTGGAGTTTTACTCACATGTTGTTGCTTCCAAGAATTTCAACATACACCCAAATGCACTCACTTTTAACTTGGTCATTAAGGCCATGTGTAGGCTTGGTTTGGTTGATCAAGCAGTTGAGGTTTTTAGAGAGATTCCGCTAAGGAATTGTGCTCCCGATTTATACACGTATTCTACCTTGATGCATGGGTTGTGTCAGGAGGGTAGAATCGACGAGGCGATTTCGTTGTTGGATGAAATGCAAGTTGAGGGCACCTTCCCTAACCCCGTTGCGTTTAATGTGTTGATCAGTGCATTGTGCAAGAACGGTGACTTGGCACGTGCGGCTAAGCTTGTTGATAATATGTTTCTCAAGGGTTGTGTCCCGAATGAAGTGACCTATAATGCACTTGTTCATGGCTTGTGCCTCAAGGGAAAGTTGGAGAAAGCGGTGAGTATGTTGAATAAGATGGTGATGAGTAAATGTGTGCCTAATGATGTTACTTTTGGAACACTTATTAATGGGTTTGTTAAACAAGGTAGAGCCTCTGATGGGGCTCGAGTTTTGGTCTCCTTGGAAGAGAGAGGCCATCGTGGGAACGAATTTGTGTACTCGTCCCTTATCAGTGGCCTGTGCAAGGAGGGAAAATTCAATCATGCAATGCAGTTGTGGAAGGAAATGGTTGGAAAGGGATGTGAACCAAATACTATAGTTTATAGTGCCCTTATTGATGGGCTTTGCCGAGAAGGGAAATTAGATGAAGCAAGGGAGATCTTATCTGAAATGAAAAGTAAAGGTTACTTGCCCAATTCCTTCACTTACAGTTCCCTCATGAGGGGTTATTTTAAAGCAGGCATTAGCCATAAAGCTATTCTTGTTTGGAAAGAGATGGCAACCAATAATTGTAATCATAATGAGGTTTGTTACAGTATACTCATTAATGGCTTGTGCAAGGATGGGAAGGTTAAGGAGGCTTTAATGGTGTGGAAGCAAATGCTGAGTAGAGGAATTAAATTAGATGTTGTGGCTTACAGCTCAATGATTCATTGCTTCTGTAATGCTAACTTAATGGAACAGGGCTTGAAACTTTTCAATCAGATGCTTTGTCAGGGGCCGGAGGTACAGCCGGATGTGATAACGTATAACATAATTTTAAATGCTTTTTGCATGCATAATAACATCTCTCGAGCCATTGATATTCTAAATATTATGCTAGATCAAGGTTGTGATCCTGATTTTATTACGTGCGACGTTTTCTTGAAAACTTTAAGAGAAAATGTGAATCCACCTCAAGATGGTAGGGATTTTCTAGATGAGCTTGTAGTAAGGCTAGTTAAGCGACAGAGAACAATAGGTGCTTCCAAAATCATCGAAGTGATGCTGCATAAATTTTTGCTGCCAAAAGCTTCTACATGGGCAATGGTTGTTCAACAGCTCTGCAAACCTAAAAATGTTCGAAAAGTCATCAGTGAATGTTGGAGCAAGCTAAGTTGCTGAAATCTGGTAAGATATGTTATTCAATTACAATTCTTCTTGGATGTTAGGAACTTTGGATACAGGGAGCTTGATTGAGGTCCTCAAGCCAAACGCCTTGAACTTTCATAAAGCCAGATGGTGTTATACACTTCAATACCGACCTTTTCTGCTATCCTATATTCATTTTGCCTGTTTGGAGATGTGCAGAATGCATAGTTCGTATTTTGTTTTGTCTTAGGTGCAAAGAAACAGAACGAAAGACTCATGTTTTGATAATGGTTGTCTACAGGACCCAGAATTGTCTTTCTATGCAAGCTACTTGTTTTCCTTGCTCTTTTCCTTTTTAAATTTGTCTAAGATGCTTGATCTATAAAAATACGATAGTTCCATAATTAACTATCACAGTCGTAGATGATGATTGAGTGAGAAAAATTGTGGGGTTATAAGGAATGAAACGAATAGTCAAAGTATCAACAATTGTTGTTTATCCGGTCATTTCATGTGTATGTTAAGTTTCTTAAACTTTCTCTATTCTTGTTGTATAATGCGTAATAAGCAACTTTGTTTTGGTAATTTATTCTTGATTTCTAAAAGGTTTGTTAGCTGATTATAGCTTTCGGTTTTTTCCACAGTACAATGTACTCTGTCAAAAATATGCTCTGGTAATTGGTATGATGATTTTATAATGGTATGCAAAGCTTTAGAGAGAATTATGCATGTTATTGAAGCATTGTTTCTGAGCCATTCAGTAAATACAGTAATTTGTTCAAAGTGCTACCGTTTTCGGGCTGTGATATATTTGGTATCAAATGTTTGCAATTTGTTTATGAAGCGGAGAAAGCATTTCTTAGTGATATTAACCGTGTGTGAGCTGAAATGTTGAATATTGATATAGTAAACATTTTTATTAAAAAACCTTATATCTATTTTCAGCTATTTCTGTAGAATTGTTTTGTTTATTGGCCACCTTGCACCTTGCATTGGATAACCTTCAGAGAAAATACACTGTGCAAGTAGGAATGAATTGAAACATGATTCTGCTATATTTATTCAATTCTTCTATTCTTGTTGAGTAATATGACCTGCATTTTTTTATTCAACTATTCAAGGGTTACTAGCATGAATAATATCATGTAAATTGTGGAACAGGTTTGCGTGAGGGAAATCTAATTCTGCTCAAAACAAATATGCAATGTCTATGGCCCTTCATTCTTGATGGTTTCTCTGTGATCAACTTTCGATTGCAGCTTTTCTTGTTGGTGAGCCATATCATAAGTTGCATGGAGTCCAAAGAGAAAATAGTAGATTAGCATTGCCACTGTGCACGCTCCAAATCTTATGAAGGCTTCATACTCCAAAGACCCCATAAGGAAGACATTTGTTGCAATTGACAAAGATGGAAACCACGGGACAAGTGGAACCCCCCAAACTCTTGGCGCCCTCTGCTGAGTCAAAAACAACGACATCCCTAGAGTTGCCAAGAACCAAAAAGGAACAGTCACAATGTATCCAAACCAACCGTTAGACCTCAGCCCCCAGTAGGCTGAAATTCCCATCGAAGAAGCAATGATAAGTCCCAAGAAGATGACTAGCTTTAACAGGTTCTCCTTTGGTGTGACCCCTCTGACGTAGTACCTCCTCACCACAAGGGCAATAGATATCATCATGAAGACGAAGAGTGTGCTCACAGATATCAAGCTTGACAGCACCTTCAAGCCTGTGAAAAAAGCTATGATGGCACTTGCAATGGTGATCAACAATGTAGCATTTATTGGGGTTCCGGTCTTATGGTGCACAAGAGCAAACCATGGTGGGATCATGTGGCATCGTGCAATGTGAGTAATATAACGTGCCTGCGCCAATCTCCCCACCAGAAGCACTGTAGTCATTCCCTTTAGGGCTCCAAAAGCCACCACATACTTTGCCCACTTCATCCCCACATGCTGAAATGCAACTGAGAATGCAGCACCAGTGTCTATTTCTGTGTATTTCTGCATCATACTCAGCGAGAGTGCCATCAAGCAATAAATCACTGTGATCATGGACATTGACCCAACCAAACCTATAGGAATGTCCCTTGATGGCTTCTTGGTTTCTTCAGCCATGGTTGCAATATGGTCAAATCCTCCGTATGCAAAATAAATAATTGCTGCAGCTTGAAACACACCCTTAGCCCCATAAGGTAAAAAGGGTGACAAGTTTGATGTGTCTGCATGAAGAAACCCTGCTACAATCACAAATATAATAACAGCAGTGTTAATGGCAGAAGCTATCCAATTGAGAAATGAAGTTTTTCTTGTGCTGATTATTGTGATCACTGAAGCAATCACCAGAACCCCAGAAGCTATAGGGTCCAACAAGTTGTAACCCTCTTTGAGATTTGTTTTGATGCGCAATGAATTCTTTGGACGGTTCAAAAGGTTTGTGAAGTAAGAAGTCCATGATCTGGCCACTGCTGCACTTCCAATAACACTTTCAAGAAGAATGTTGCCAGCTGTTATGAAAGCAACAAAGTCTCCTAATTCAACTCTCAGATAAGCAAATGACCCTCCTGCTGATGGAACTTCTACAGCAAACTCAGTGTAGCAGAAAACAGAAAGCATTGCTGAGAAACCTGAGGCAACATAAGATAAAACAATTGCTGCTCCAGCATGGTCATGAGCCTCTTGACCAGTGAGCACAAAGATTCCTGCTCCAATCACTGCACCAAAACCGAACCATATGAGATCCCACCAGTTGAGGCAACGTTTCATGTCATGCTCACTTTGTTTCTTGAGCTCTTCTGTCTCAGTGGCATCATCCGATCTGCTGAAGAGACGATCCTTGAACCTTAGCCATGTTTGTGAGAGCGCAGAAACGTAGTTGTTCCAGCTTTGGAAGGACTCCTCTGGCAAGAAATCTTGTTTGCTCCATCTCCAATACCCTCTTTGAGGTTCTGCCTCATCATTGACTCTTGAGCTAGTAGCCATTCAAAATATTGCTTTTTTTTTTCTGAAGCTATTGAGTAGATTTGAGTGGAGGACTGAGGAGGAAAACAAGCATAAGCAGATATTTAGAAGTCCTTAATAGAGTCGTTCCAACTGTCTTAAATTCTTGTCAGTTTGTGTGGAAATTTCACTCCTCATCCTTGTCTCTTGAAGCCATTTAAAATATTGCTTCTTGCATGAGCTCCTCGAGACTAGAAGACTTGAGAGGAAAACAAGCATAAGTAGATATCTTTGTAGTACAGACGTGTACAAGAGCATCATTACATGATATAAAAGAGGATGTTATATATTTATAAAATTAAAAAAATTGATTTTTGTTATAACTATTATTTTAAAGTAGCAGGTGAATTTTGAACTGACTTTTAATATATAAATCTTATCAAAATCAAACTCTATTATCCAGTATATATAAATAAGTGGATCTTGGAATGAGTATTTGACAGTGGAACAATACAAAAATTCTCTTTTATGCGGTATATCTGATATATATAGTAATTGAACCATGGAATGAGTATTTGGTATTAGATCAGCACATAAATTTTGGATGGATAAACTTCTTTTCATCAATGATAAAGAAATTCATAAACCGAGGTAGTTTATGTATTTAACTTTATAAAACGATTGTATTCAAGATTTTTAAAATTTCAGATGCATTTTAACTTGTAACAAAAATCAGTTTACTCTATTCTTTTCTCTTATCAAGTATTTTCTTAAAAACTTGTCCACACATGGTTGCAATAATTGTGAAAGCAGCATGCTGAAGCTAAGTTGGCATTATCATGACTTTATCAGATCAGCGGTCAAGACACGCATACCTTCGGAAAAACAACGGAAGTTTTCACATATGTCTCCTAAGGTTAAGATTCCATGAATTGTCATAATTTTCGTCCAAATTAAGGACTAACCATTGTTTATTTTCAGATTAACAGTGCATGGACGTAGACAAATTGGTGTGCCAGATGCACAGAGGTCAATGAGAGTACTGTAGATGCTGTCAGTGTAAGTGATCACCATTTGGGCCATATAATTTGAAAATTCTTATCATTCATTGTTCAATTATTGTAAGATTGATAGTCAACACCATCATAGCATAGACGACTAAATCCTTTCATGGTTAGATAGTTGAACACATTTACCTTTCAGGATTAACTTGCAAAACATTACTGTTTTGGTCAGACAAAATTAAGAGTTTTAAACAACTGAAGTGATTAAGTGGTGCTACTCTGTACTATCTTCAAAACAAGTAAGTGCTAGTACTTGCAAGTAGTAACATTGGAACGCCTCCAAACAACATCTCACATTCACTGTCAGGGAAAAACTAAAATGAAAAATCAAACAAAATTTAACATTTTCAATACTATTTTATTGGATGGTTAAACGATAGAATCCACTCATTCATCAACGAATAACACTGCTGCCAATTCATTCGGTGGATATTTTTGGAGACAATTTTAGCTCTGTTCTTGATAGAATACACGGGTGGATTCATGAAACTAATGAGTAACCAATCACATTTCAACCAGTTTGTGCGTGCAACTATATCTTTGGCACCACTTACCATTATTGAAATAGAAAAATAAAACCTCTTTATTCATTGCACAAGCCTTATCACAGGCCCCAGCTTGCATTCATTTGTATATCCAGTTACAACTACGCAAAGCAAACTTCATTGGAGTAGGTACTATGGTTGATCATTTTTATGTCATTTTAGCTCTTTAATTTCTCATAAAGCACCGATATAGATTCCACATACACAGTTCAAGCAGCTGCTTCAGCTGAAGAAGAAACCTTCCGAAGAACATAAACAGGATCCCCCACTTCAATGATTTTACCACTCCTTTCAGCTGAAAATTCCGTCCAGTTCCAGGTCATATACTGACCAAAGTAAACCTGCAGAAGCAGTTCACACGTCATTTCACATCATTAAACAAAAGTAACTTTATTGAAAGCTTGATGACTCAACGTCTTATACCTTTTTTTTATTTTTATCATTTGGTCTTATGATTTCTCCAGACCTAGTTTTCATGAGAATTTCATTTGTTTCAGGCTCTGCTATTCCGGTCCCTTGATTGATTGTAGGCATCTGCTCATACAACAATCAATCAAGCCAGCTGGATAAACAAGAAAACTAGGAAATTACAGGAAAAATTAGAGTGGCAAGTGCATTTTAGAATCTAGCTCCTCTAAAGTGAACAAGGCACTTCAATTCAAATCAACATTATATGCCCCCCAATATAAATGTTTGCTCACTTTAGAAGAGTCAAATCCATGTGATAGATATCTATGTCAGAAAAGCATTACAGAGAAGTGAGTAGATGAGTCATAGATGGATGATGGGTTTATATATATATATATATATATATATATATATATATATATATATATATATATATTTTTTTTTTTTTCTCATATGATTTGGTTACGTGGTCGGTCATTCCGAATCATCAGTTCTGATATCATTAATAGGTTATATTTTTATGTCATATGTTTTGGTTATATATGGGTTATGGTTATAATCATTGGTTATTGAGAGATTGTGGTTTCATATGATTATACGACATTAATTTTACATATATAAGATATTTGACAACAATTTGACACAAAAACCTTAAGACAATAATGTTATGGGTCTTTATTTTTATATAATATTTAATTTTGTCTATTTTATTCCACGTGAGACTTTTTGACTCACTTGAATTATTCCCAACAATGGACGGTGTCGGGGTAAGTCATGTGCTCCACGTTCTTGAGTCGCATAATGATGAATGGGACATTATAAAGTACCTTACAGCGGTAGCAGAGTTTTACTCCAAAAAATGAAAACTTGCTTATCTTGATTTCTGTCCAAATGTCCTCAGAAAATGGTTCACAACCTTCAACGAGTATACTGCACAATGAAACACCATAAAACTCAATTGTGTGAGTTAAGAATCTGCTTAGATCAATTCAGCACCTTCCTGGTCTATCTATGTAAATAACAAATATTAGGAGACAATACAGTTTCAGGAGTAAACAAAAACACATGGAGAAATCAATACTTGGGTCTAAAACGATTAATAGAAATGGTCTCCTTCAGATGCTCGTTTAGTGCATTCAATGATTCCTGAAGTCATAAATGACAAATACTGAGTAAGAGATTCAGCAAATAAGTAAAATATAGACTTCATTCCCAGCTAGAATGACCTGAGATGCGAGTAAGAATGGATAACCATCAGTAAATAAGGTATCATGTTGTCCCTTGACATAATCAGGATCCACTTTTCTAACTTCTGAAGCTGCATTTGGAAACATTAAATAAATTTGTCAGTCTCAAAGTAAATACCTCGAACTCTGTATGTATTACCACTGTAAGTAATTTTGTTCTCAAGTCAACTTTGCTGCGCAAGATAATTCAGGCCTAATGCTGGTCTCGTGTATGCTTCTTTCTCCTTCAACTCTCCAAGGCTTGTTAATATTCTTTGGTTACAGTTTGGAAAATTAACACTGGAGTGTTATCATAACCATTAAGGCCATTCAAAGCACTGATAAGACATTGGGTTCACAGGTAACATGGCATGCAACGGGAAAACAATGTAATTTGGTTCATGTTATAATATTGCATGCATTTAGCATCGCGTAAAATAACAGTAATATATGAATAAAACAACAGATTTATTTGAAAAGCTTTAATCCCACTTAAAACATAAAACATAGTCTCTCATTGATTCCTAGAATCATCCTAAGTTTCAAATATATTAAGCATAAACACAATGGATATGAAATCTGTAGTATATGAAACTTTCATAGGCCAAAAAGAAACTTTCAATGGATAGTATATGAAATCTGCATCTTGATTGTTGGGTTACTTGTTCAAGATAACAAGGCTGATCAGCATTCTCATTCAAAGCAAAATGAGAGAGACAACATTATACGTTTTGTTTCCATGGACCATGCTAGCAACTAAGAGAGTTCCAGACAATTAATAATGTGGACTCATTGTAATGAATCATTGCATATGTTCTGAACTTAACAATTAATTACGTGCCTAAAGTAACACCACTGTAAACATTTTTTTGTTCTTCTTATCTTATTCTCTAAGGCTTCATACTTTCAAAGACCTACCAGTGTTGAAGCGGACCAGTTGACAGGGTTTTCCTAAATAATCTGAGAACCACTGAGATGCTTCAGCTCCCTCATCCCAGGCAGATCCCGTCCATTCCCATACTGTGACAGCATCTGCTACTTCCTGCTCTTGTTTACTCAAACAAACTTTGAGAGCTTGCATCCCAGGTGCTTTCACCACTGTAATATCAAGTGGCACTTAACATTAAACTAGGAAGAAAACAACAATGATTATGAAGAATGTGAAATTCCCATCTTTTCTCAACAACACAAATACGTGCTATGTAAAAACTGTTTAAGACCATAAGCCAATGATGTTTACTATTTATTATGCTATGGTTCTGGAAAATGCAATATACCCATATAGGATTCTTGAGTTGGTTCCCAGTTTTCAAGAAAGGCCTCAGATGGCAGTTCAACCTCAACCAAAGCAAGCCTTGGTTCAACTCTCTGGGTGTACATCCTTCCATGAGGATTCACCACCATCCATTTTCTATCCCATCGAAATCCTGTCACATAACTCAAAACTACTAGTAAACCTGTGTATACACTGTACCATAAACAAAGAAAGAAACAAAATTGTTACGGAAAAAAGAAAAGAAAGGAAAATTTCTTACCAGTATGAATGAGTGGAGCATGGGAAACAGAAATTCCACGGCATGATTTAATTGGGTAAATGAAGATGGCTGATACTTTGGCAGAAGGTGTTGGTGTTGTTGATGCTCCACCACCCATTCTTCCTCTTCTAAGTAACTCACCACTCTCAACAGGTTACTCTTATTATAGCAACATTCACCATCAAACAGAATCCAAACTCATTAACTCATTACGTTTTGATATAATTAGTAGGTGAAATCAAGTTTTTCAATATGATTTGCTTGAATTAAACTCAAACAACTTAATTAAGAAACGCGCGTGACTATCAAGTGTAAACATCACAAAATATAAAATTTACTGACAAAGTTACATGTTTATTTATGGTTGAAAATGAGACAGTTTTAAACTCGTTGCATGGTTTTTTCTCATAAAAAGTGAGTATATTCTGGTTCATATTTAGTAAATGAAAAGGAATACAATTTGAATTTCATAATAAAATAGATTAATTTATTTTATGATATATCATTTTGTTTCACTTGCTTTTAAGAAATTTAACCTGTAAAAGATATCACATTTTCGTACATCTCAGTTCATTTGTGACTTTCAACCAAGCAATCTAAAATATCTTTTGACAACTGACACGACATCACATCATAGATCAAATAATTTGACAGAAAAAACTGTTTTCCTTAAAGGTTAATTTTTTTTTTCTAAAAATTTGGTGAAATGATCAGGGTGATAAAAGTTTTCTTCTAAATGTAAACAAAACTTCAAACTAATAATTAAAAGAATTAATTATGCTTTTTTTTCTCTACAAAGTATTAAACACTGTACTTAATATTTAACTAATATTTCTGTGTCACTCGTTCCACTGACTTGGAAGTGAATTATGCCTAGTATCCTGATTTCATACATAAATTAAAAATTAAATCGCAAACGTTCATAGAAGAATTTAAATATCAACTACTTATACTAACTACTAACATACCATCTCCCTGACATACCATTTCCGTTTCTTTTCAATAGTTAGTTTTTTAGTAAAAATATGTTCTTTTATGTTGTTTTTGAAATTTTAGGATAACATTATTTTTTTCAATTATATCCCTAATATAATTAATATAGAAAGAGAATAATAGTTGTGATAACTCAAGAAAAATATAATAACACAGAAATATACTTTGAAATAAGAAAATTGAAAGAAGTATAATAAGTAATTCACTTAAGATGAGACAGAATACACCACATGTGGCTCCGGAACACAGGAAAAAGAAAACATTTCTGTAAACTACATTCCAGGACATTTTTTTCCATAGCATCAAACTTTAATTTTAAAAGTTAATTTGCTTTTCAGGAATATGGAAACAAACACACGGACAAAGATATTTATTGAATTAGACATACAAAACTAAAGTTTATATTATATTTTTAAGAATGGTGGAAATTTAATAGACTAATGTTTGATAAAGTTTGTAATTGCAGCACTTCAATTTCTGGTATTAGAATCTTGCAGATTCACAGTTCAGGCAGCTGCTTCGGCTGCAGAAGAGACCTTTCTAAGAACAAAAACAGGATCTCCAACTTGAATGATTTTTCCACTCCGTTTAGCAGAAGAATCCATCCAGTTCCATACCATGTTCTGACCAAAGTACACCTGCATAAGCAATAAACATGTCAATAAAACATAAGGAATGTTCAATGACAACTTGGTGACTAAGTGCCTCACCTTGTTTTTATTTTTTGCATCTGGTCTGATGACTTTGCCAGACCTAGTTTTCATAAGAGTCTCAGTTGGCTCAGATCCAGCTATCCCAGTCTCCTGATTGATTGTGGGTACCTGAACATGATCATGCAAGTTAGACACAACCAATTAGTGATAAGTATATGATCCTGGGTATTAATCTATGGGGACAAGAGTAATTACATACATATTAAAAAATTATGAAGTTCTATAAAGTCATGACTGGTTTAGAATCTGGTGATAACAGCAACTGAGCCCTAATTGAAAGTGATATTCATTCCTTGCTTTCTAATATATGCTTATCATGTTGGTACATGTTAGAAACTAAAGTTGTTAGCACAAGTCACTAGGTAAATGTTCCAATGAGCATAAGATAGATGGGAAATTATAGAAGAACTCTTCACCTTACAACGGGAGCACAGCTTGACTCCCTCAAATGAAAACCCACTGATCTTTATCTCAGTCCACAAGTCCTCAGAATATGGATCACAACCTTCAACAAGAATACTGCATCATGAAGGAGCTGAAAAACTCAATTATGTGGTTTAGTAATCCACTTAGATAAAACAGTACCTCAGGTATAAACTAGCAACAAATTTATGAAACAATAGAATTGCAGTACTAAAACAACAGAAATTGAAAAATGAATACTTGGGTCTGAAGCGATTAATAGGTACGGGTTCCTTTAGATGCTCATTGAGTGCATCTAATGATTCCTGAAAATCATAAATGACACATACTGAATAGAAAATCAGAGTTTAAGTAAAATAAAACTTCATTTCTACACTGGACTGACCTGAGATAAAAGTAAGAATGGATAACCATCAGAGAAATAGGTCCGATGTCCCCCAACATAATTAGGATCCACTCGTCTAACTTCCGAAGCTTCATTTGGAAACATTGAAGAGGTTCATATTAATGGGTTTTTCATTCTTTCTGTGAGCTATGCTAGATGAATCATCTTTCTTTCTCCAGACAATGTAACATGTATTCATCTTAATGAATCAACGCAATGCAAGTTAATAGTTCTTTCAAGTAATGTTGCAGGTATATTCCTTAAACGGTTATAGTTCGGTACCAATTCATTACGAGTCTAAGGAAACATACCCTTCTTGTTAATTTTGTGCTCATTATCGTAATATTTAAGGTTTCATAGTTTCAATGACCTACCAGCATTGAAGCGGACCAGTCGACAGGGTTTTCCTAAAAAATCTGAAAACCACTGTGAGGCTTCTGTTCCTTCATCCCAGGCAGATCCAGTCCATTCCCAGACTGTGATAGCTTCTGTTACTTCATGTTGTTTACTCAAACAAATCTTGAGAGATTCCATCCCAGGTGCTTTCAATACTGAAATATGAAGGTAGCGACATTAATTTATATACTGAAATATATTAAAACAATCATGATAATGAAGACTGTGAAAAGGCAAAGTCCATCATCAATTCAACTACTACAATTTTATTTTTCAAAATAAAGAACACAGGGAAAGCATTTGTCAAATGAGGAATCAACAAAAAGTGAATCTATTAACGAAGTATAGGAGGATTGATGTCATGGTATCCTTGCTGTCTCAACCATTCCACAATGCTACAATTTGACCTACAGGTACAACGTTCTTAAGTAAAATCTGAATTAAAAAGTGTCTGTCAGAAAAATGCTACAGTTTCAGGATGGTCACGAGACAACACTCCAACAAATTGGTGCCAGGAATCATACAGAAAGAAGAGACAGATACCAATCCAAAGGATAAGAAATTATAAAGTGTGAAAGAGAATAACATAGAGACCAAAAGAGACCAGTATTTCCAGTCAAACTATTGGGTATGTATCAGTATCAAAGTATAGTCAAAATCTACTTCGACAAACTTCTCCATTAGCATTTATAAGATAAGAAAATATGAAGGTAAAAGCATTGAGCACCCCCATAAGAAAAAAATCAACTTATCCTTATCCATCTTAACTTTTAAATAAGTTAAATGAAAATAATTTCTATAAAGGCAAGTTCAGTAGATAGCCTAACTTCCTATTTTTGAAGGAGAGAGCCTCACTTCCTTTAAAGTATCTTAATCTTATCCTCTAGCTAGTTCTAATTTCCATTATTCCTCATTCATCATTCATCATTCATACAATACTATTTTTATTGTGAAGAGGTTAAATATAGGTGCCACTGGCATGTCAATCCATCAAATTTGAAATAAACAAAGAACCAGAAAATCATCACATGTTGTGAAGAGGTTACCCATGTAGGAATTGTTCGTAGGTTGATAGTCCTCAACAAGTGCATCTGGTGGCAGCTGAACCTCAACCAAAGCAAGCTTTGGATCAACTCTTTGGGTGCATGCCCTCCCTTTGGAATTCACCACCACCCATTGCCGATCCCATCTAAGTCCTGTCACACAACATAATATAATATGAATAATATTAGTAAAGTTGTGTGTATATTGATTCAACCAGAAACAAGGAGAGAAAGAAGAGTTACCAGTGGGAGTAAGAGGAGCATGGGAAACAGAAATTCCACGGCATGACTTGATTGGGTATATGAAGAGGCTTGAAACTTTGGCTGCAGAAATTGTTGGTGCCAACAATTCAGACTCCATTCTCACTTTGTCACCCACCATCACAAAGGAACTACCTTTATACAACTCTCACTCGGCATAATAACAACGCACGAGACATTTCTAGCACACACCAACCCACGTTTTCCTTGCAGAACGAGACTAATTTAGTTGGAAACTTTTACACAAACACTTCATAAAAAAATAATATTTATACTTTTTTAAAGTAAAAAATGTTATTTTTATTAATTGAAAGCGTGTTAAATGAAAAGTTAAGTATTTGTATTCATCTTTAAAGTTGATAGTTTGTTTTGTTTTATGTTTGTGGTAATGATCAAATTGAAAACATTAGACTAAACAAAGAAACTTCATAACATGAAACAAAAAGAGTTGTTGAGCCCCAATTTAATTAACAATTAATAAATATGCATATTTGTATCTATTTGTTTAGCATTATTCACTCGCTCATATACCTTAACGCACTTAAATATATTTTTTCATAGTTAGCAAATTATCTTATTTTTGTTTTTATCATTATACATTTTTAATTCAAAAGTGGAATCTTTTGAATTATGAGATCAAGTTATTTAAATAACATTTCTAGAATAAAAACAAGATTCAATAGTTTATGAAAGATAGAAGAATATATTTCAGTCTTCTTAGTATTATTTGTTTAGATAGAATACATTACCTTTCTCTTTATATACAAGACCAATTTGGAATAAATGCTTACTTTTTTTTTTTTCAATTTATCACTTGCATTCCTTATTTTGACAAGAATATTTTATCATTTTATAACTTTATAGTCAATTAATAAAAAATCATAAGAAAAATATTTTTTGTGACTCTACTTCCATATTATTTTTATTGAGGATATCTTAGGCATTACAACATATGGTTATCCTAACATTATAAACTAATAGGAATGAAATAACAAGATTCCATTAGGATTTTGAAACAAAGTGGTTGGTTCAAAAAGACAAAAGAAAAATGTGTGTATTTCAATACTATAAATACATTCAATAAAATAATAATATTTTTTATCTACTCATTACATTACCTACTCATCTTAATCACTCCCTCATTCGTTATCTTATCTTAGATGGGAGGTGAAATATATTATTATCCATCTTTCTTCAGCATTCATGTTAGAAAATGTGTTGCTGATTTTATTTTTATCTAACATTTTACCTTTTATATATACCGATGAAATTTGAGATACTTTTCTATAGGGTGATATAGAAAAAGATAAATAGCAGAAAAAGTTTCCATAAAAAACGCATTTTTAAAATGCATTCCAATCTTAACCTTATCCAACCGCCACTCCCTTATCCTTTTTCCCTCCAAACCCATCACCAAACTCGCACTCTCCCCACTCCCAAACACCCTCCTCCACCCACCGCCACCGCCACCGCCGCCGTAGAACGCCGTTCTCCGTCCCAATGGATAGACCTCCTCCGACACCAAACCCAATCCTCTTCCTTTCACGACGCCATCGCCACCTACGCCGCCATGCTCGCAGCCGCCGCACCCCCCGACAACTTCGCCTTCCCCGCCGTTCTCAAGGCTGCAACCGCCGTCCACGACCTCAGCCTCGGGAAGCAAATCCACGCGCACGTGTTCAAGTTTGGCCACGCGTCCTCCGTTGCCGTGGCTAACACCCTTGTCAACTTGTACGGCAAATGCGGCGACCTCGCTGGCGCGCGCCGCGTGTTCGACGAAATCCCCGAGCGTGACCAGGTGTCTTGGAACTCCATGATCGCGACGATGTGTCGGTTCGAGGAGTGGGAGATGTCTCTGCACTTGTTTCGGTTAATGCTGTCGGAAAACGTGGAGTCCACTTCGTTCACGCTGGTCAGTGTGGCGCACGCGTGCTCTCACGTGCAGGGTGGCACGCGGCTCGGGAAGCAAGTGCACGCGTATACTCTGAGAAACGACAATTTGAGAACATATACCAACAATGCGTTGGTGACTATGTATGCGAGATTGGGGAGAGTTAGCGATGCTAAGGCGTTGTTTGACGTGTTTGATGGTAAAGACATTGTGTCTTGGAACACTATTATTAGTTCTCTTTCTCAGAATGATAGGTTTGAGGAAGCGCTGATGTATATGTACCTTATGATCGTTGATGGGGTTAGGCCTGATGGGGTTACACTGGCGAGTGTTTTGCCAGCTTGTTCTCAACTGGAGAGGTTGAGGATTGGGAAAGAAATTCATTGCTATGCGTTGAGAAATGGGGATTTGATTGAGAATTCGTTTGTTGGGACTGCGTTGGTTGACATGTATTGTAATTGCAAGCAGGCTGCTAAGGGTAGGTTGGTTTTTGATGGGGTGTTGAGGAGGACGGTGGCTGTTTGGAATGCCATGTTTGCTGGTTATGCTCGGAATGAGTTTGATGATGAAGCATTGAGATTGTTTATTGAGATGGTTTCTCAGTCTGAGTTTTGTCCCAATGCAACTACTTTTTCGAGTGTTTTGCCTGCTTGTGCGCGTTGCGAGAAGTTTTTGGACAAAGAAGGGATCCATGGTTACATTGTGAAGATGGGACTAGGGAAGGATAAGTATGTGCAGAATGCGTTGATGGACATGTATTCCCGGATGGGAAGGATTAAAATTTCCAAGATGATATTTGGTGACATGGATAGAAGGGATATAGTGTCTTGGAACACGATGATCACTGGCTGTGTTGTTTGTGGGCGGTATGATGATGCACTTAATCTTTTGCATGAAATGCAGAGAGTTCAAGGAGAAGATGGGAGTGACACATTTGTTCATTGTGAGGATGAGGAGAGCATTCTCCTGAAGCCGAATTCGGTAACTCTAATGACGGTGCTTCCAGGTTGTGCAGCCTTGGCAGCGTTAGGTAAAGGAAAGGAGATTCATGCTTATGCTGTTAAAGAAATGCTGGCAATGGATGTTGCTGTGGGAAGTGCATTAGTGGACATGTATGCAAAATGTGGTTGCCTGAACCTGGCCAGGATAGTCTTTGATCAAATGCCTATAAGAAATGTTATTACTTGGAATGCTCTTATCATGGCTTATGGGATGCATGGAAAAGGGGAAGAAGCTTTGAAGCTTTTTAGATCAATGACAGAAGGAGAAAGCAATAGAGAAGTAATAAGGCCCAATGAAGTGACCTATATTGCAATTTTTGCTGCTTGCAGTCATTCTGGGATGGTGGATGAAGGCCTTCATTTATTCCATACAATGAAAGCTAGCCATGGGATTGAAGCCAGAGCTGACCATTATGCTTGTCTTGTGGACTTGCTTGGTCGATCTGGTCGGATCAAAGAGGCCTGTGAATTGATCCACACTATGCCATCCAACTTGAACAAAATAGATGCATGGAGTAGTTTGCTTGGTGCCTGTAGGATTCACCAGAGTGTAGAAATTGGTGAAATTGCAGCTAAGAACCTGCTTCTCTTGGAGCCAAATGTAGCCAGCCATTATGTTCTACTGTCTAACATATACTCCTCAGCGGGGCTCTGGGAACAGGCAATAGAGGTACGGAAGAAAATGAAGGAAATGGGAGTAAGAAAAGAACCTGGTTGTAGTTGGATTGAGCATGGTGATGAGGTTCACAAGTTTTTGGCAGGGGATGGTTCACACCCACAGAGTAAAGAACTTCATGAGTATCTTGAAACTCTGTCCCAAAGAATGAGAAAGGAGGGCTATGTGCCTGACACTTCGTGTGTCCTTCACAATGTTGATGATGAAGAGAAAGAAACTATGCTATGTGGGCATAGTGAGAGACTGGCAATAGCTTTTGGCCTTTTAAATACCCTCCCAGGGACTACCATCAGGGTTGCCAAAAACCTTCGAGTTTGCAATGACTGCCATGTTGCCACTAAAATCATATCAAAGATTGTGGACAGGGAAATCATTCTTAGAGATGTTAGAAGGTTCCATCATTTCAAAAATGGAACTTGCTCTTGTGGGGATTATTGGTAAAACAAAGTGAACAGTAAAATATCAATTCTTTCTAATTATTCATCTCAGCCTCCTCCCTAACACCCTCTATTTTTCTTTCTCTCAAGTACCTTTCTCCACGACCTGGAGAAGTTGCAAAGAATCATTTCCAATAATCAATAATAATACTAAATATAATAATTAAAAAAATTTAAATTTAAACTAAATAATGTAATTTTATGAAATTCTTCCATTAGAAAAAAATTAGACATGAAATCTTAAGAATGAAGTGCCACGGGAGAACAAAAAAAATAAATTAGAACTACTGGTTAATTGCGGTCTCCCAGTTCTTTATCCCTATTCCTAAATTTTCCATGGTGTAACTACTGGTTGTATAACTGAAGTAAAGCATCTTGCTTGCATCTTTTACTCCACAATTTTTTACGTGCCCATGCCGTAATCTATAAACATCTTGCTGGCACCAATAGAGATCATTCTTCAGCAATTGAGAATGCTCTGGTGTATTGATCTATTATACATTTTTTGGAGATACTGATTTTACACATGTTTGGGTTTATGTTTGCATTTGGCATTAGAGCTTACCATGTATGAATTTATGACTTAATTGAATAATTAAACCCTGTTTCCTAATTTGTTGTTTTCTCATAATAGTTCACATCGATGTGTGGCCCCGAAACACGAAACTATTTTGGGTTAACGTGTTTTCATTCTCTCGATTGAGCTTTGCATATTGTCATGTGTCTTTAAACACTTGCCAGACTGTCATTCTCCTTCGTATGAAATTTTAGGATTCACACTTTCCATGAAAGGGGTTTATGTTGTCTTTTCCAGTTGAACTGTCATGGTTAAACTAGTGATTTGATTTCTTTCTATGCTTTCACTCTTTTTATTAATTTGCTTAGAACTTGACCAAGGTACAACACAAAACCTGGTAAGGTACAATATAATGAAGAATCTGCAGTTAATGGAAGTAGTGTTCTGGTGACAGCGATCACAGATATATACCGCAGTGTTAACAAAATTTCCTAACTATTCTCCTGGAAGTAGATTCGGGATCAGAACAGTATTTTCTCTTGGTACATATCTAATGCTTTGATAACTTTCTCCATCAACAATTTTCTGTGCAACCTATACCTGCATATGTGGCATTCACAGAGAAACCATAATTAGAGTTTTTAGGAATTAAGATGCCTCTGAAAAAAATTTAGAAGACTTTTGAAACTGCTAGATGATGTAAATATGGCATACTTAATTGCAGCTTCAAGTGTTCTCGTAGCATCTGTCATGGAATCTGCAATCATGATGCGTAAGCTAAGAATTAGCTTTTATCATGCAGTCCTGGAACTTTTGATAAACTTTGGTCTTACATGTACTAACTCCAGGTTAACCAGAATATACCCCAAAACATTTTCAAGCTCACGTGTACTACTTATAGAAGAAAACTTAAGAGGCTTATGTATACCATTTTCAGGATAATATATACTTATATATATATATATATATATATATATATATATATATATATATATATATATATATATATTCTCACAAAGCAATCATTGCATAATACAAATTATTACGACAATTAGTTCTGTGTAGCTACTTTCTAGAACAAGGCTACAAACATCACATTTACCTAGCAATTTCTGGTCTTGCTTAGAGGTTGTACCAAATCCGGAGAGCATTTTTTGGCATTCATTTTGCAACTCCTTCACTGCCTCTCTTTCCACACTAGGGATTGGAGGAACATCCCCGTCTGACCAACTTGGCAATGTTCGTGCTGCAGCTATGACTGCTCCATCAACAAAAGTATCACCATCCTTTGATAGATCGTCTGCCAAAAATGTCATATTAATAATCTAAATAATGCCAATTTGAAGAGATATAAGTGTAACATAGCAGATTCCAGAAAGAAAATTCATATTGCTCATACTGTTATGGTAATACTCTTCACGAAGGCCAGATATATTGAAGATTGACAAGAAGGAATCCAAATGAATACGTGCATTGCCTGAGAATTGTACCTCATCCCATGGATTCTGCAATTTAAGCAACTCTCAGAACTACATTTCAAAAACTTAAGTATATAAACCAAATAATTAGAAGTTTGAATGAATTGTTCATCACAAGAAAAAATCAATAGCGAAATCATAATATAAATAATTCAAAGAAGCACTTTCATGTGTCATACTTCAAAGTGACCATTGGAAGTACATATCAGAATGGTTATATAAACTTAAATCATTTAACTGAATTTTCCTAGAGTTACATGGAAAACTAACTCTTTTAACATTGAGACTAAGGTTAGTGAAAGATGTGATTGAGATTATTGAATGAATAAAGTGTGGCATCATAACAAAGGTGAGAGGAGTTAAGAAAGACAATCAAGGAGAAGATACATTTTCTTGATGTCGATTAAAAATAGTGTCGAAGAAAGCTGCCATGGTGGTTCAACAACCAAGACACTCTACATGGTTGACTGTGAGCTCTGTAATGGATTCTATTTAATGTATACTTTCGTGGGTCTCTACCCACACAAATATTCAGGATAAAGAACAAAAGGATATAGAAATCCCATTCATCAAGATTTAATGGAAAGAAAATTACCACAGGTGATGAAAATCCATATCTTTGCATGTAAACGTCGTTCTTCTGCGAACTCATGTAATTAACTGTCATCTGTTACAATTTTGGACAGTATAATCAGGGTGTCCATGTCTTGGTGAATAATACAATACAAATGATAAAATAAACATCGAAGCAAATATTTTAGTTACACCAACATAAAAGCATATATGCTCTAAAAGAATTCTATCTAACGAATAAAATAACTAATTAATATTTCAAGTTTATGAACATAAAGTCATGATTATATGCAAGCTATCAATATGAATTTGTGACGTAAGATGTTTAACTTTATAGGGAAACATGGATTTCATTTCTCACTTCAATTTCATTATTTCCCCTCCTCCCCATTCCATTAGTGTTTTTAGCTATAGCAAGATCCTAAAATTTAGACTATGGACTTAATTCAACCTCACAAACCTCCTTGTAAGTTGTAATTATGTCGTATCTTTACTTGATGCGGGGCTAAATGCAACTATATCTTCCAACGCAAGAAATTGTGGACCTTTGCTCTCTTTTCTGGTTTTAGATGCATGTATCTATAGCATAAGGTGAGAATTTTCATTTAGCAGCTATCCTCTTTAGATGACTTTTTCGTCTAGCTTTTTCTGAGCATTTTGGTTGACCAGTTCTTATGGGGGTTTCTTGAACAAATATGCAAAGGGACTGCAGAGCCTTCTTGAGTTAATAATCCTTTTTAGATCCTTTTTGAAGTAATAATGATGATTTCCTTTTATGTTTTTTTCCTGTTAATTGTGTCAGTGTAAGTGTGTGTTGCTCTGTAACTTTAGGAGGCTTAGTCATCCTATTCTTCTTCTGTTCTTTCTTTTTCTTTCCTTTCTTTTTCCTAAGTGAAGTTAATTGTTACAGGACTACACCCTGGAGAATACTGGAAGATTGCGATAAATAAAATGTTATTCCTTACCAATCAAATGATAAAAAATATATTACATACAAATACATCTAGGAGATAAACGACACCTGTGTATAAAATAAACTATTAGGATATTTACATGCAATACTAATTATAGTTATTTCCTAAGAGAAGTTCCAGCATGCTTTAAATACATTGAACATATTTATCACAAAAAAAATCAAATAGCTTACCTCATCTCCCTTTCTAACACGATGTCCAGCATTTATGAGAACCTCAAGCATCCTGTCCTTGAAACGCCAATGGAAAAAACAATTTGGCTCAAATGAATGGTTCAGCATATCTGAAAAACAAGACCATATTAATTACTTAGCTTAGTTTTAAGTTGTAAAAATAAACACTGCCACCACATGAAATATATACAAATAAACTATTCCAAATTTTTGGCCAATTCTTCACCTCTACCATATTGCTTTGTTTTCTTTTTCTGATAAGTAAAGTGATATAAAAAGAAAAAGACAATTTCAAGGAAATAGAGTTCGTTTACTTGCATAATTTGTTGCATAAAAATGTGATAGTTGTTCTAATTTTTTCAGAACTTCAAATAAAATCAAATTTAATATAAAAGAAAGCCGATGAGAAAATGAAAGGTTCACAGCTAACTCACAATCCATACTATTAGTTCCAATCATTCAACAAACTTCATTTCTAAAATTCACATTATCAAAAATAGAAAAGAAATAAATTCCCCCAAGAGAATGTAACTAAGCATGTTATACAATTTTTTCCTCTGCTTAAAGAGTCAGAAAAAAAACATTCCATGCATATTGAACAAATCAAACAGCGAAATTTTTTAAGTTCTTCTTTGTAATATATACTCCTATTATAAATTTATAGTAATGAAAAATGGCTTTGTAATGTTTATTTTTCCAGTTTTATATTTTTCTCATTTCTAGAATTTCTCCTGAAACAGGTAAATGACATCAAAATAAACAAACTCCTTAAGAAAATAGAACTACAGTGAAATTCAAAGATAAAGTATCCCATTTGACTATATGACTGCATGAAAGGTATAACATTTAGTCAGAGTTAGGTGAACTGAGCTCACCAGCATAAGGAATCAGCATGTTTGCTTCTTGATTTAGCGCACCAACTCTCATTTGCATGTTAATACATCGTGACTGTGCAATACTCACTGCCCAAATGAACCTTTGTGGATCACGAGCAAGACGCTTTATTTTAAGGGGTGCTTCATTGTGCTAAACAAGATCAACACAAATTGTTAAGAATATATCATAAGTTTTTCAAAATGGAGGACTAACTAATCAAGTAAGAATTTGCTCTTTACCCAATTCTTGTGCCAGAATTCTAAGGCTCGTTGTTGCTGTTTTCTAATAGTGGAAGCAAGATTGGGATCCTGTAGCTCCAAAAGTTCTTCCTAGATATACAGATCAATATATGGGATGACATAAAACTATAACTAAAACTGTATTGTAAGTTTCAAATAAAGCAATTCAAATGCATGTCAATGCATACCTCTGAAGCCAGAAGTAGGCTAGTGCACTCATCTGCACTTGGTAAGAAGTCACCATACAATTGCCAGAAGTTGCCTTCACAGTCAAATGCAAATAGGAGAAGGGATGCCAACCTTAGGTCCCAATCTGTCTGCCATAAAGATTTACACAATTGCATTAGGCAGATGACCAGAACATCTTTTACTTTTGTAGCAGGTACAACAATTAAAACAAAGGATGACACATACGTATTTATCATCAAGAGCAAAAAACAACCGAGCAAATTTGGTTATATCTTATTATGAACTAATGAACTTAGAGGAGAATTGCAAATACCTCTGGATTTGTTGAGTTAATAATATCAAATATTGGATGATCCAAGGGAATTATATCCGGAAAAAACATCCATGGGAGCTTCTTGCTTATGGTTAACATCAATTCAAGAGGAATTTCCATTATAACCTGCCCAACTTCATTAGAGAAATCATCCATGGACAGCTACTAAAATTATAATCATAAAGGACATGATACAAATAACTAAATATGTAAAAAATTGTATATTTTGACATTAGATGCAATCATTTTCACTTGTTCCACTACCAGCGGTTTGAAAAGGCTACATATCTGGTAGAACTTAAGTGATGTATCAGCCCTTGTGGCAACTAGCAATATTAAATGAAGTCACTCACCCTTGCTCGGCGAAGAGGCTCTACATCTTTGGAAGCATACACACCAAAACCATCTGGCCCTTCTTTAAATTGAACACCATAAGCTCGCATGCTTCGGACATACCCAATCTTGTAGAAGTCAGGATCCACAGGCTCCAACTAGAGGAACAAATAAATTAACAAAAAAGAAAATAAAAAAACATTTCATCAAACAGAAACCCCTTGAAGAATTCTTTAAAAGGCTGGCCGTTTGAGAAAGAAGGTATTGAATCTTAATATGCATAAAAGCAGATCAAATTAGAAACAACCCTCTCTACCACATTAAGAGTTATAAACATAAAAACGCATAAAATTATAGAAATAGCATTCACTGTAACGTATTAAGTGTTGTGAACATAAAAGTATCAAATACGTTTACTATATATTAAAATCTAGTTGCAATATATTTATCAAGACAATGTTCTAACTAGAAATGTGTAAGCTCCCTTTCAACTTTGTTTCCCGCCCATTCCCCCTACTTTGCTGTGTCGTTGTTAATATCATTGTTATTCAAGATTTCCGATGGTCATAGCCATATCTAGTCTCTCCATTTAAAACTTCTCTCTCTAAAGTTTCATCTTTTCTTAGCATCTTTTGTTCAGGTTCTCCTGCTTCTGGGGTAAGCCTTATTTTTCTACATTTTTTTTTCTGCTTCTCAATATAAAAGCCGTCTTTTCTTGCCACCTTTTTCGCTTCTCACTGTAAAACCCTATCTTGTTACCACATTCTTCTACTTTTCTTAATCTCAATATGCACATGTATCTATATCAACTTCTTAGTAATAGTCATGAACTATACGGATGGAGCTATATGGATGGAATTGGCACATACACCATTACAGTATTTAAATCCACTTTGTTACATGCATAAAGACAACCACAAACTAACTAATCACAGAAAAAGCATCATTACATAGGACTTATATCAATAAAATTTTCTCTAATCACTTCTGCAAGAAAAAGTGAATTGAGTTTGTCGTATAAGTTAAATAACTTATGCAGCTTAGCTCTCAAAAAAGATGGACCAAGGTATATTCTGACAAGCTTCTCCATAAGTACTTATACAAGGAGGAAAAAACGCTCGTGAAATGAGATTCTCTATAAAAGTTCAAATTAGATTATCACGTTTATAAAAACTACTTTTCTAAATCTTTATATAAGACTAACAAATGGCTCCCGTCTCCAAGCATGCTTAAGTATTGTGGACATCAAAGCACATCGAACTAAGGAAACAGCAAATACACAAACTGTTCATAGGTGTCAGTCAGTGCCAAAACATCAAAACAACAGCTAACTGCAAATAAGCAAGGGGCAAAACAGGAAACACAAAAAATGGGATTTACCTCAGACGGTGACTCTTCTTCAACTTGGGGAGGCTGAAACAGGGGAAATGGGGATTTAGCAACCAAAGCTTTAATAGGTTGTGCTTTGTTTTCAGCAAGAGTCCCAAAGGAGTAAGAGGGTCGCCAGAAAAAGCCACTGCGCAAGCCCTTGAACTGTTGAGAAAGAAAACATGGTTGGAAAGATGTTCAGAGTGAAGAGACAGAAAATGGATGGAAAAAGGAAAGAAATTGGAACCTGGGTATTGGAGAAAACGGTGTGGGTTGGCTGGTAAAGAGGAAAAGAAGCCATTGGATAATGAAAATGGAAAGAAGCACTGAGTTAAAGCATGTGAGCACAGTAACAGTAGTAACACGGAGCAGAGTGTAGGCAGAAGAATATGAATAGAGAGAACGTTATCCTGTCTTTGCCTCCACCAACTTATGTAAATTGCCTTTTAATCATAATAATAGATATTAAATTGCAATTTAATAATAGTATACAGAATTTATTTGAAATGGAAAACGAAATATTTTTTTTTTAATTTTACTGTTTAATTAGTATTTAGGGATAAAATTGAAACTTTGCTATATTTTCAAGCACCAAATTTACTATTCTATTTTTTTTACACTTATGCATGTGTAATAATTTTTGCTTTCTTTAGTAGGATTTATGGTAAAATTTTGTTTTTATGAGTATATTTTTATGCTGGATTACTTTATGAGTATTTAATTAGTTATTTTTAAATTGGTTTAAAGACAATGATACTTTCAATTTTTTTTTTTACTTCGATCATTTATTTTCTGATGTGGCTTAGTGTGAATCATTGATTAATATACTATTATTTTTTTCTTTGAAGAAATTAATGATTCACACTAAGTCACAAAAAGTACAAGTTGGGAGTCAAAGTATAATTTTCCATTGGTTTAATACCACTTTTGCTTTTAATATAGGGTTAAATATGTTTTTAGTCCTTCAACTTTTATTGAAAATTGTAATTAGTTCCTCTTGGAAACCCTAAACCAATTTAGTCCCTTACTTTAAAAAATGCGTAGATTTACTCCTTTAAACCAATTTTTGTTAAGTCTATTTAATGTTTCAAACGCGTTTATCAACTAACATTGAAGTGAACATGTATCAAACGGTGTAAAAAATCTAAAATACTATAATAAAATATGTTTGAAACGTCAATAAACTTAATAAAATTTGGTTAAAATGACTAAATTCATTCATTTACAAAGTTGAGGAACTAGATTGGTCTAAGGTTTAATTTCAATTTTCACTAAAAGTCAAAGGACCAAAAACATATTTAACCCTTTAATATATTTTGAAATTATTTAATATTTAATATTTTCTTTTTCTTTTTGATGTAGTTTTCATATTTTGTAAAAAATGAGTTAATACGATCATTTAATTAAATTGGTGTTGATATTGGTTAGAGGGTGATAGTGTGATAATATAATCCACACGTAATATCGAAGGATTAATGTCTCATTGGATAACTCACTCATAACGACAATGACATATGTCATTTACACGTAAATAACTCCGTTGGATTAGACAATAATACCAGTGTCATTTACAATGTCACTTCACTATCCTTTAAACCACATTATTATTAAATTATCATTAATTTAACAGGTGAGATCACATTAATTTTTTTTTATAAAAAGACACATCGAAAAAAAATAATTAAGTTATCATATTAATTCCAGATATTTTATAAGAAAAAAAAAGGAAAAATACATTAAATGATAAAAAAAAAACAAATTACAAAGAGTTCTCTTATCAAGAATGGCTGCTTATAATATATAAAACAATAAAGACAAGAAATTAATAAGACTAACTAAATTGACTAACAAAGATAAACAGAGATAACACAATAGGCCACATTAAATAATTTCAACAAATGTTAAGAACAAAAGATATTTACTCAGCTTTATTACATCAATTAGCTTGTTTAGCACTTCTCTTATCTAGCACATAATTATGGCCAACATTTATTACAAGGTGATTCTACAATTTTAGAGAAACAATCTTCAATGGCACTTTGTGAAGTAATTCGGAGTTTCCTTTACAAGTAATTCTTATTGGAGAATACCAGTACCATAAGTTTTTGCTTATTCGAAAAGAACGTGATAGATTGAAGATAACTTTGAGCAGATTTGATTACCCTTACGAACTTTTATTAGGAATGGTCGATGAGATATTCGATTGGTGAACCAAAAATTATATTTAGGCCACAAAGAAGAAGCAGAGTGATGTCCTTATATTGACAACTTGGTATCAATGTTGTCATAAGTTGTTCTCTAACATCACATGGATCCTTATTCTCTATCTAATGTAATACATGTACATCTCAAAAGTTCTATTTACAAACTGTGGAAAATGGAAATTATTCTATGCAGAAAATTTCTGTATGCATTCCAATCGTTCGCATAATTACCCTACAGTAAAGTACTGATCTTCCCTCGTTGTCAAATGGATTCAAATCCACATAGCCAGACCTGTTATAATCCATCTCTCAAATGGATTCTATAGTGCAACGAGTTTCTTTGACTACTTTTAGCTTATCATGTGTATGTCTGCAGGCAGAATACAGATAATGGTAAAATAAGAAGATTGTTCCCCATAAAAGCTGTCTCAAATGCAGTAAATTAGTTGAAGGACAAAATGTTAATGCAGTTCCTTATACATGTTTTCACCTTGATAACTTATGTGGACCATTTATGCAGTAATTTACTAAGTAAAACATCAATTCTAATCAAAGAACAATATCAGATAAACTTGAACTGCATCTAAGTTTTGTCTTTGGTTAATAGGTGAAGAGATATGAATATACCTTACGCGGTGTCTTCTTGTCGCAAAGGCTGAGCTTCAGCATGAACTACATTATTTTGCTGGTCCAGTGGCATGTATTGTGACATGATAGCCATGATCTCGGAATCCATGTAAGACTACAAAAAAAAGACACATAAATTAATATAGTTATTGGTGATAATTTGGATTTCCAATTTAACATGAACTTTGTGTAACATTATTTGTAGTTGAGAATGAATTAGGCTTACCCGGAGCCTATATTTGTAGAACACGTAACCAGCTAGACTAGCGCCCACAACAACTGCTATGACCACAAAGGCAAGGAACCGTCCAAATCGTGATCCACTTCTTTCTGCGTGAGAAAGAAAGCAAAATTCTAATCATAAACAAAACTGAATTTTCTTTAGAAAACATTAGTTATGGTGGTGAGATCACAAATTGACAGTAGTAATAATAGCAAAGCAACAGATGGGCTTTAATATCTTACCAATACAGACATCTTGTTCCTTTATATATAGAAGATTTCCCTTGCATTTACAATCGTAACCACCCCAAGTGTCCTTGCAGCTGCAGCCATCACACTGACAAACACTTCTTTCCTTACATTCGTCAATATCTGAATAAGATCAAAACACGTTTTTAGGTAGATTTATATATTTAAAAAATTGATCGTTCGAAGAAAACAACATTTGTTTAATTGCTTGCCACAGTAAAATCGAATGTTACCTTCGCATTTATAACCATCCCCAGTAAACCCAACCGGGCATTGACAACCGTTCGCCTTGGAGTCCTTCATTTATACAGAAGGGAATTCAGTTAGCCAAGAGGGATGTAAAGGAAAGTGGTAGAATAAGTCTTTTTCAATAATCAGAAGATAAAATGAAAGTTAGGTTATGCAGTACTGAACTGAGCAAGCTGAGAAAGTAACTCCATTTTTAGTTTCTGACCAACAACCACCATTGTTTATAGAACACCTTGCAGGTCCAAAAGCTGTCATATAAGGAAAAGAATACAAACCTCAGAAACGTAATGAACCAGAACATATAACTCTCGAATACAGAAGCAAAACATTTTGCCTCTTATTATGGACCGTGCAACGACTCTTTTAGTAGTTTGGTCATTTTAATATGCATTAACCCATCCATAGTATTTGAATATTTTATTAATTTATTCTCTAGCAGCCATAGGTAACACTGACACACAAGGCTCTTCAAAGAGAAACAGAGATGAGATGACTGGCTTGAATAAATCAATTCTAGCAATATTAAAATGGGGCTTTTATATTTTCAAAAGCCTTCTGTATAAGTTAAACCAAGCAACCTAGTACTGAATTGTCGTTATTCACAAAAGATTAACTTAATAACGGAACTTTTCATTATGAATGCAGTGCTAATTAAAGTGAAAATTGACCACATAACGATTTACGAATAAATAGTAATAGTAATTCTCATACAGTGTTAAACATGAATTCATATTCCCTCGCCTTTTTTTCCTTAAGTAAATCAATCTAGACCACAAATAAGAATGTTTAAGGGGAGAGGATATACCGATCTTCATCAGAATTTGAGTAAACATCCATTTGTATTTGGATTTCGATTACAATATAAAACAAATTTTCTCAATGATGAAAGTTGCATATGGATGGCTTCTAAATCATAGAAGTGCTTTAATCTCTGGCTCCCATAGCCATCTTGTTGTATGAGAAAAGAGAAACGAATATTTTGATATTCTAAAATAACTTTTTAGATTGGAAAATGCATACCTTCACATGTAGTATAACCATCACCCTTATACTGAACACCGTTCACAACAGGGCACTCGCAAACTCTTCCCCTGAACGTGTCCTGAATAAAAGTATAAAGTCTAAGTTTGTAGTCAATCATAAGCAGACACACATGGCTACCATACAACATGTCCAATGATTCTAACTTGGGGAAGGGAAACGGTAACAGCAATTCCTTATTTTTTTTACCTTGCAAGCAGTTATGTTAGCCTTTTTGTCTTCCCAGCATCCTCCATTTCTTTCAAGACACTCATTAGTCTCAACATCTGGTAAACTCAAACCAGGATGTACAATTTAGAATATTACACATTAGACTTTTAGAACTAGAAGAGTCAATCATCAGTGAAATTCATATAATAAGATATCAAGCACACTAACCTCCACTTAAACAAACTGAAGGTTCAGTAGTCTCCTTAAACCCAGAACATACAGCCTTCAGTACAGCAGTTCTCTCCAATTTTCCTTTAGACGAGATGAATATAATATTCAGAAATCAGATATATCAGGCATGTTCATATAAAGGATAGTTGAAGTTGACGTACAACATAAGCATCCTCTACATTACACCAATAACAAATTTAGACATTCAATTCAACTAAAATAAAAAGCATAGAGCCCATAATATACAAGCAAGAGATAAAGGAATGGAAGAAGATCATACAGAAGAACAAAACTACATTAGAGAGCACTAAAGAAGTTCTAAACTACACCAATCTGCCTCGAGTGAGAAAGAAAACCAAGTTTTTCAATAACTTAAAGGCAGAGTCAAAGCCCTAAATTCACAAACAAGAATTAGGTTGACGCCCGAAATCAAATTAAAATTTTCCGTGAGTCATAACTAGTTTTCGGACAATGAAACATGTCCTTTTGCATTAACAGAAAAAATGTTCTCCATTTACGTCTCGGGAGATGATCACGGTGGTTGATGCTCTAGTTTTAGACAGAAGCATTGCATAGTTGAAATTCACGGAGATTTTCTGGACCCTTAAAACAGGATTTTGATAGCCAATTTCAATAAAAGAACGCATAGGTCACTCATACATTTTTGGAAATCAGTAAAAGCATGACTTGTTCAATTTACTTGATTTCATGTGGGACTTAAGTAACTAACCTCTATACTGGACATTGTTCAAAACCAATGTGGGCAAAATGGTGATGTCACCACGAGATCCTCTACCGATCTGAATATCACAAATGAAACACGAGTACATCAATTATTGAATTATGTAATCGCCTGGATTTGGTACTTCATTTTATACTGTAGCCCTTTTTATGACAGTTATAACATTTTTTTATTTAATTTTTCTAAAGACATAGCAATAAATATTAAAATGTGACCTGGACTTGTTGCTCATTCTTTAGCACTTCATTCTCCACATCCGCTTCAGGATCACCCATGCATTTTTTAATTTTCTCCATAGGCAGATCTGTAGCATTAAGATTTAACTTTCACAATAGAAGAGAAAACTATTTTTTGACTCAACAGCATCAAAAAGTAATATTTACCCAATGATTTCATCACTTCCTCAGCACAATCTTTGCTGTATCTTTTCTCCTTCATAGAACATCTGACATGGAAATCTGTCACATAATCCCACCAGACCCATGAACGGTTGCTCTCATTGGCAACCCTATGGACACACAGCTGCCTCAAATTTTCATACACCACATCCTTTCCTTCATATCCCTCTCCAAAATCCTTCTCTGGATCCGGGGCACAATATCTCCCATGGTTTATACACTGCGATTTACACTGACTGCTAAGAATGAAGGGCGGTGGACAAAACCACGTTATATAGTGTGGTGTGAACAAGGTGTAACCACCCCTCTCAAGAATCTGAGCATGACCCTTAAAATTCTTCACGAAATTCATCTGTTCGTCACAACGAGCTCCACATTCATCATTGCTGTTGGTCCAAAACTCATACTCAACTCTGTTATCAGGGTGAGGTACTGACTCTCTCCAGTCAATTCTCAGCAAAACTTCATCTTTGTTATTCAAAGCCTCCTTCAACGAATCACCGAATGATTTTTCTATCAGAGCTGATGGAATCATAATCTTCTCGATATATCCATCAGCATCAGAGCTCTCCTCCGGAGAATCCATGGTTATAAGAGACTCATCAATGCTGTCAGTCACCAAAACTGCTGCAGCTCCAGCTAGTTGTGCATGCCAAACCTTCAAGGCAAAATAACACTCTACAAATGCAAATAACTTTCCCAGTAAGCATCACAAAAATATGGATGTGAAGAATAATAATAGAAAAGGATTCTTGAAGCTCCCATGAAATGCTTCGGAGCCATGTTCTTTTGTTGCGTTAAGGACTCATTAAAAGAAAGATCCAAGAACCTGTTTAGAAGAGCTTATTTATAGTTTTATACGGACCTATCATAAGACAAACACTTGTGTAAAACATTTGGAATAAGATTCCGTAAGTTAAAAATTAATTTTATGAGAAATTAATATTAGAGACTCTTTGTAAGTTAGTTTATTATTTTATCTATGAATTAATTTTAACATATAAAATTAGTTTATTTTATTTTTCTTTCATATTTTGTTCTGTTTATAACTCCCGAAATTTATTTTCCTCCGGTATATAAACAGTTTATACAAATTGAACTTACGTGATAAGCGCTTAATTAAGCCATTAATCCGAACGGGAGAAGAAAGCCAAATTAAGAAGAAACAATGACTACCAGTCGAAAAAAGAAAGAGCAGGACTTCATTTCTCTTCATATTTCACTAAAATATAAGAAACTCAATAAAAAGAGAAAACATAACAAGAAAAAACAACAGGATCAATTAACAGATAAACATATTCCATACTAGAATCAAAGTATAAACTATCAACGAACATAACTAGTATCAGAACACACCAGACAAAAAAAATAAATAAATCATGTAACAGTAAATTAACACGGCGTGAATGAAACACGAAGCACGCACAATGAACGAATCAAAGTCAACGAAGACAAAACCGAAGAAACAGATAGATACACATATAGATTGATAGATATATAGATAGATACCTCCGCGATCAAGAAGAACAATAGTAGGACGATAGGACTGAAGTTTGAAGGGCTTATCTCCGTCGAAGACCTTACAACCGTGCGAGCCTTTGGCTGGATACACCACAGAGCCAACGATGAATCCTCCGTAGTCAGGAAGGCCAAAGTTACCGATGGCGCCGTCACGTTTCGTCCGCATCTTGTGCGGCGAAAGAACAGTTATGCTGCTCTTCTCCACCACAAACCGCGCGTCGACAAGAATCAGCCACGCCGCAAACAGAGTGACGGCCGCAGCCTCAGCAACGCACAGTCTCATGGTTAATTTGCGTTTGTGATGTCAGTGAAGAAGAAGAAGCAGAGCAGAAGAAGAAGAAGAAGGAGGAGGAGAAGGCGTGTGGTTGAAGATTGTGTAACTGTCTGGGTCGCACCGGTGAAAACGTTTGCTTAGAGAGAGAGAAACAGAGAGAGTGTGTGTGTCGTTTAATGGTGCGGAGGTTTGCGTTTCGCAATCAAACGGTGACGTAAAGCGAGGGTAAACAACAGGTGAAAGGAAGAGGAGGTGGTGGACGGAGTCAGGGGAGCTACCTCTACAGAAACAGACACACACGCGCGCCAACACAACACACACTTCTTTTTTTTCTTTTTCTTTTTATTTTGTTACGTGAATCAGAATTTATATATCTTTTCTCCATGGAGGAAAGTCTTTGTCGCCTTTTTATTTTTAATTAATACAAATTATTAATAAAGTATTTAAATTTCTATTTATTTTATATGTTTGTCTCAAGTGTTTTTATTTTAAAAATAGTAATGTTTATTTTAAATTTAACCGAACTTGTTCGATGTCATTGCTGTAAAGATGCAAATTTATAAAGTCTGCTTAACTCAAAAAAATTGACAAAAAAAGTTTTATGGACAAAAAAAACACTGAATAAAAACCAAAAGCTTTTAGAAACTGACAAAATATATTGGTAAACGTGTGTAAAATTGTCTTAACTTATTCAGTAATTTTGAATCTGATTTATTAAAGTTTTGAGCATGTATAAAATATTTCCAACTTAAGCAATCTTATCTGACTTCTGAATAAGTTTTGTATTAAAAAATAGGAAGTCTTTATTTTTATGTGATTTTCTTTTCTGTTGCTTTAACAACTAATTAACGAATTATACTTATAGTATGAATAAAAAAAATTGTCAACAATTTGGTTTGAGTGTGACACAAAAGTTAGTTATTGACAAAGTCAATAAATATTTCTAAATATGATATAGAAAAAAAAAATGGATATACACTTAACAGTTAATAGAAATGCAAATACCTTATATGAATAGAAAGTTTCGTTAGTTGTTAGAACTAAGAAATGTATTATTATTATTATTATTATTATTATTATTATTATATTATTATTATTATTATTATTATTATTATTATTATTATTGAGGTAAGTCAAAATATGTAAATTGAATCGAACTATTTTAATAAAATTTACAAGTGTCAAAATATAACCTAACTGAATAAATAATGGTCAAATGAAATTCATCTATCATAGTATTAGTTTAAGTTGTTTTGCCTTACACTATCTTAATTTAATTCTAGTTGAATCTAATTCATGGAATATTAAAAGCAATGCAGCATAAGATGACATCAACGAACTCAATGATAAACTTATTAATCTATCTGTGTAGATTAATCTGAGGCAATGAATGTGTATGAATGCTAACAAGTATATTTTTTTAGAGTGGTGATTTCTTATCTATGAAAAAAATACATATTTAACAATTTAAAATAATAACATTTTGATTATATTTATTTCTTTTAGTTTAAAATTTTCAATACACACTATTATTTATAACAATATATAAAAAGAATTCTCTCTTTTGTGTACACATTTCAAAATATCAATTTTATCCTTAAAAATATAATTATTTATTAAACTTTTGAAAATTGATCATTATTTTTACAAGAATTTTTATAAAACGGTTTGCTTTTTTTTTCTTTATTTATCAACGTTATTCTCTCATCTTTTTTGATATTTTTTTACTTTATTTTAAAAATTATAATTTTATTTTATATATTAACTTTAATAACATTATATTATATTTAAAATATATGTACAGAGAGTATTATTGAAATAGGTCGTTAAAAGATTTTTTTTTTTTTTAAAAGTCTCAAACTAATTTTTTAGTAGACTGAGTCTAGGATGACAATGAAGTATTATGGGTCTTTCTTAAATAGTTCAATTTAATTCCCATTAAGTTTCCTTTCATTGTCTTTTCAATTTCATGGAATCTCTTAAATAGACTTGAAGGCGTATATTTTCTGACTGAAAAAACGTGAACAAAAACATTAAATAAGTTTTGTTTTGTTTTTTTTCAAATATATACATTTTTTTTTATAAGCCAAAATTGTTAATGGCACCTTTTCTTGTACTAAAAAGTTACCGAGAAAGTAGAAAACAAGAACAATTAACTTTTGGCACTGATGAAATTGCCAGGAACATGAGGCCATTAGGGTTTCTTGGGTCAAGTCAATGAAAAAATAAAATAAAATAGAAAAAAGATAAAAGCTTATTTTTTAGGGTTCATATGTAAGTCTTTTAGAAAAAGATGGTCAATGTGGAAAACAATGATGCAGAAAAGCCCACCTTAGAAGGCACGTTAAGTGCTTCCAGGGCTAATCATATTGTTCATAAGCTCAGACTTACAATCTTGAAAATTATTTATAATTTTCTTTTTTGTGTGACATTGCATCTACTTTATATTTGTAAAATATAAAAAGTGTCGATTAACAACTTTTAAAATGAATAAAATTATATACGGAAAATATAAGTAAAAGAATTTAAACTTTATAAACAATAGAAAATGACAAGTTGATTCTTTAAGAAAAAGTATGATAAATGCTTAAAATTATACTTAAGATACTATTAAGTTAAATAAAAATATAAAAAAATAGATTTGCAGAAGACCATTATACAAGTCAACAACATAGTGGCGCTTTTTCTTTCTTCAAAATTTAGGATTTAGGGTTACAAAGTACGCATAAATGATACCCCATTTCTACGTTGAGAAAAAAAAAAGTTTCTTTTTATAAATAGTATTATTCTGATTGCAGACTTTTTCTCTAAATATTTAATACAATTACCCAAAACGTATATATATATATATATATATATATATATATATATATATATATATATATATATAAACTTAAATATTAGTCAACAAGAACTATGCTGAAATTAATCACATATATAATCAGAATTAAACCAAACTTTTACAAAATTTGATCGAAATTATATATATGACTGAATAAAAATCAAGCTTGATTTATTTTGTTTTTAGTTTCAAAATAATTTTGTGTTTCCAACTATCAATAAACGAATTTAAAAAATACATGATATATCACTTTTCGTAAAACATTATATAATTATAATAGTAAATTCAAAATAAAAATAGTCATATTAAAAACTTAATTACTCTTTATATCTTTTACATGGAGATAATATGGTTTATTTTTCTGTCAACATTGTCATTTACAAATCTGGAAACAAACTCAAAAGTCACAATTGGATTCATGTGTTCTTCTTTGACGATGCAGTAGATAAAAAAAAATCATCTAAAGGAGACGGTTTTGGTAAAATTGTGCCACGAGAGAAAATAGGGAGTTGGAGAGGATGTTGAAAGTCTTATATCGAATAAGAATAAAAATAAGACGAATTCATAATATATAAATGAATACAAACATAGTTTTACAAATTAGTTTTGTAGAGTTAAATTAAACTTATGATGTACTTATTAACAAATGGAAATAAGGGTTTACACTCACAAGTGATTAACTCTTAACAATTCACCAATGTAATTTGAAAAGATAATATATTTATTGATATATGATATGGTCATCTAGTATTTATATTTTTCTATTACAAAGTAAAATTACGTTTTAATCTGTCAATAAATAATTTAATATCTTATTTGATCAATTTTAATTTGTAATAATAAGTATTCTTAATATTTTTATTATATAATTATTCATATATTTTTTAGAAATTGTAGTCACAAAATGTTTGACATGATTTTTCTCATGATGATTAAAGTCAAGTGATTTGACTTCTCCCATAATTTAATTTCTCTCTTGATTTTAGAGGTGCTCTTGTATGCAAAAAGGTGTAAATGAGTTTATCTTTAATACAGTGTCAATATCTATCACTCCAAATATGTTTTTATGTTATGTAAAAAACCTTTAAAACAGAATTGTCTTAGGATAGGATTGCACTATTGCACAACCACTTTTATAAAAAAGAGAGTGAATTTGAACTTATGTTTGGTCTAACTATATCTAGGCCAATGGGAAAAAGTAGAGGTTCAGCAGAACAAGGTCAACCCAACAAGATGGAAGAGAAACAATCCTTCATGTATTGGAAAGAGGGTAAAATAAAAATAAATAACATTTCACAATTTCAGCTAACTAAACTTCACAAATCAAATACATTACAGTAACTGGCTTCTACTTTAGCTTATTAGTTGCTTCTTAGTTCTAGTAGCTTCAGAGCCACATACAAATTACAAGAAATAACTTCTATTTGGAACTCAAACATACAAATTAGAAAAAATCTGCAGAACAAACTTCATTTTTCGTGCTAATTGAAATAATAAGTATTTATAAAATAACACATTAAATATACTACTACAGCCAGGGAAGTAACCAGTTGGGGAAGAAATTTCAACCCCCTTCACGAACAACCGGAGCCCAAATCGGAAACTTTAACGCCTGCAAATACTTCTCCGTCGCTATACCTGGAGCTAATGATGACATAAACTCTCAACCTTGCTTGAGATTTTGGCTTCGCTCAAGGGATTAAGGATGTGTTCCTTTGGGGATGAATATGGGAAAGAGTGTGAAGATGAATTTGTGTAGATCGGGGTGGATGAATTTTTGTGTTTGAGTAGATTTAAAGGGTAAAGTGAGTGGATTTAGAGATAAGTTTTATGAAAGTTAGTAAAGGATTTGATTCATGTGATAGATAAAATAAATTGTAAAAATAAATAGAATTAGAAAGTTACCGAAATATCCTTGATGGAAAAAGAATGATTTTGTAATTTGATGTTATAAAAATAATTATAATTAATTAATACGAATTAAAAAAATATTAAAATTATATAAAATTTTAAATAAAAAAAATTAAATATTTATGAATGTAAAAAAATTATACAATTAAATTTAAAAAAAATTAATATAAAGTTAAAAAAAGTTAAAAAAATTAAAAAAAAAGTTAAGAAAAAAAGTAAAAAATAAAAATAAAAAAAAAGTAAAAAATTAAAAATTAAAACCATCGACACCGATGTGGTAACCAGTGTCAGCCCTTCACAAAACAAGGCACCAGTTACGTAACCAGTACCATCCCCCTCTCATAACAACAACACACCGGTGTCATCCCCCTCTATAACACATAGGCACAGTACCGCAACACTCACACACAGCATCGTACCGATGCATTACCAATAAAAAATCACACTGCAACACTCTCACAAACAACCACACCACCACTTCAACGCACGGCCACCCCTCACCACACCCCAACCCCATCACCTCATCTCACAAACAAGCGAAGGGTAATTTCGTAAAAAACTGAATATACTCGCTTATCCTCTCATTTTTTAGGAGATGAAATAATACATCAATTCCTCAAATCTTCGCTCTCATATCCCTTCAAATGATTGAAATCGGACACCTTCCAAAACTAAATCCTCTCTCACAAATTGACTGAAAGAGTAGTATACCCTCAAACGAACCTTCCGTAAGGGTTGATGGAAGGGATTGGACTTCACACGAAGGATTGTGAGTTCACAAAAAGGATTAAGGATTCACTCAAGGAATTGCATTCATTAAAGGTATTAGAATTTTGAATTAACTAGTTACAGGGTAGGGGAATTGGACGACAACAAGCTCCATCAACAAAGTAGAGAAAAAGTAGGGTTTAAGATAGTATATTGAATACTTATATTTTCCTTTAAGTTAATTTTTTTTTCTTATATTATGATACGAGGTGATATTTTTTGGAGTGATTTTGAAATGGAAAATAATTATTTAATGACTAAATTATAATAATTTTTTCTTATAATTTAATGTGTGTTTTTGTAAGTGAGCTTCTATTTTTTTATATTTCTAAATAAATTATAAGACATCACTTCAGATTTGAAAGAAAATTGTCAAAGATTGTCAATAACATATTATTGTCTTTCTAAAACATAAAATAATAAAAAAACAAAAAATCACTTAAAAAATATGACTTCAAAATCAATAAATTTAATTATTAAAAAATTAATTTTTATTTTCAAAATCTCACTAGAAAACATTATGTATCCTTATTATACACAGAGAACATTTTCTTACGTGTTTTATTTTTTAATTTTAACTTTTATTAACTATTTTTAAAATTTAATAATTATTTATGATAAAAAATTGTTTTAAAATTATTTTTAATAATTATACTTTTAAAATTTAAGTTAACACCATTAAATTAATGACTATTTTTATTATTTTTACATTTAAAAATAAAAATATATCAAAATTTACAATGACAAATTTTAAATTAACCACATTTAATCCTATTATTTAATTAAGATAGTATTAATGTAACATCTTTCTCAAAATAAAAATTAAATAATAATTTAACTCAGTGTCCCTTCATCTCTGTTTATCCAATTTCTTAAATAAAATAATGGCAAATTAAATTACAAATTAATTAAAAACTGAAAATTCACATAATATTTTATATTTTTATTCTTAACATCGGTTAAGTCGATGCGAAGAAAAAAAAATCACTTTTATAATTTTTAAGTTATTACAAATAATTTTAAATTTGTTTTCTTTCATTTTTTAAGTCGATTAAGCCTATGTCTCGCTTTTATCAATGTTCTTTTTTAGAAGAATTTTTTTTCATCTTATATTAGTGGTAGTGAGGTAAATCTGCTATTAACTAATGATGTTTTAGGAAGATTAAATTCATACCATTTATGATATTTAACCATTCGAACAGAAGAGAATAAAATCTCACATTTAACCATTCATTTACAATATTTTAAGTTTATTTTCATTTTTTTTATTTGATATGAACATTTTTTTTATATTAATGTTATATTTATTTTATACACAATTTTATTATAAAATATATATTTCATTTTAATATAATATATAACTTAAAAATTTAATTGTAAATTTTAATCATATATAACAATATTATTTCATATACATCATTAATTAATTATTAAATTTTTGTTCATCTTTAATTGTATGAGTTCTCAAGTAAAAAAACAATGTGAAATGGAATGTCTTTTTAGTTCTTTGGGGTATTATAATTCAGATTTAAAGTGTGTGTGTGTGGAGGGTGCGTACTGAATTTCAAGGTTTTCCACTCTGGTTTTTATCATTCAAAACAAAATATGTTTATTTGTTATATTTTAAAAGATTTAAATATTTATTTTTACAGATAATTATGTGATTTCTTTTTAATTTTTTTATTAATTGTTTTAACTTTTTTAACTATTAATGATTTTTTTTCTTTAAAATATTTTAAATTTATACACTTCAATTAATAATTGTATGAATAATTTTAAAGATTTTCTATCAATTAGTTGATTTGACTCCAGTAATTATTTAAATTTTTTTTAATTATGAATGGAGTTTTCATTGATAATACTATTATAATTACTAATATTTTTTGTATTAGTATTTAAATAAATTAATATATTTTATTTTAAATTATTTATTCATTTATTATCCAACAAATTTTGAATTAATGTTTATTACATTTTATTACTTTCCTTTTCAAGGCCAGTTTCAATATTAATATGTTTTTATAATTACGGTGGAAATAAATCATTTTAATTATAGTAATTATATTTAATTTTGAAAAAAAAATTAAGAGTCAATTCATATTCTCATTCTTAATTTACAGTATATTTATCATTACTATTAGATATTATAATTTTATTCAATAATTATCTTTCATTTTATTATTTTTTTTCAATTATTATTGTTATTTTAACTATTATTATTTTTATTATGATTATAACCAACTGTTATATTTGATTTTAATTTATTTGTCATTTATTAATTTATTAATGCTAGTATTTTAATTATCGATAGAAGTTAATTATCGATAGAAGTTGAATATGTATTTATTAAAAATTATAAATATTTATTACATTTTATTATTTTTATTAGAAAGATATCAAAATTAATTAAATAAAATTATTATTATTATTATTTATATTAGAGTTATTATTACTACTGATAGTATTAGTATTATTAATATTAGTAGTAATATTAATATCGGTCTTAGTAGTATTCGTATCAACAATATTTTATTATTATTATTATTATTATTATCATTCAAAATAAAACATGTTTATTTGTCATGTTTTTAAAGAATTAAAACATTTCTTTTTACTGTCAATAATTATATGATTTATTTCTAAAAAAATTCATTAATTGTTTGAACTTTTTAATTATAAATGAATTGTTGTTTATTTCCTTAAAATCTTTTGAATTTATTCATTTAAATTTTTAAATATTTTTTATCAATTGGTTGATTTGATTCTATAATTATTTTAAATTCCATAATTATTAATATTTTTGTTGTTATTATTTGAATCAATGAATATATTTTATTTAAAATCATTGCTTCATTTATCACTCAACAAATCTTGAATTAATATTTATTTAAAATATTTATTATATTGATATTGTATTATATTGTTAATGTTAACTAATGAACAAAGTCAATTGAAGGTCAAATCACTATTGAATGTGAATATGAGATGTTATTATACTTCATTTGAAGGTCTACGAAGGTCTCAAGAAGAATATTATTATACTACATGTAACATCCTGTTTTCATAGTTTTTAAACTATTAAACAAAACATTTAAATTTTTAATAATTCAGAAGCAGATGATGATGTGGGTCAGTATGAAATATGATACAGTCATCCTCAAAATAACCATACATACAACTTATACTAAACACGGATTTACAAAACACCCTAAGCATCTACTGGAGAAACATGTGACTAGCACTACTGGAAGGCATCCTAGAAACCCAAATCAACGTCTGTTTGGGAAGGGTATATCTTCGCCTGCACTTTTTCCTGCTCACGCCCTTTAGTATAGGACGATCATTGCAAAGGTAGAAGAGACACAGAACACAAAAGAACTAGAAGG
>Ga0209589_1000462_pt1 | contig 56914 bp, 31 predicted proteins | sample CowpeawhiteBW_FD_187525 | JGI IMG/M metagenome (GOLD analysis project Ga0209589, IMG submission 187525) | Root nodule microbial communities of legume samples collected from California USA - Cow pea white BW (SPAdes) (version 2) | ecosystem: Host-associated > Plants > Roots > Nodule | place: USA...
ATGGTGATTCCACCGTTTAGCCGTCTGGGCTGGATCTTACACTTCTCTTCTTCATGTCTTCTTTAGGGCTATGGCCCCTGTACTCGTTGTCTTTGGATTGTAAACTCTTAGTTAAACTGTTATCCTGCTTTTGTTGGCATCGTGGTGTGCCTGATTTTGTAGGGGTGATGTGATGAACCCCAGAACTGCATTGTTGATTATCTCTGTGTGACGTCCTTTAATTTTATGTATTAAATTAAATGGGGCGTTACATATTTTTTATTAAATGTTTTTATGGAAAAACTAAAAAAGTTCCCCCAAAAATCATTTCCCACCCACTACTCTGTATGAGCCAATTTCGTTGCACAGTTACCATTATTTACGAACGTAATAACTTTCATACAGAACAAGGTGCAAGTAGAAATTGATTGGTGCAGAAAGCAATTATCTTAGGTTTATGCTTTAGCGGTATCACTTCATCCTAAGTCCATAGTTCTTTAAACCTAATCAACTCTTCAATGTGTTCATTTTTATTTGGACGAAATCATTTCACAACATTTTTTTATATTCATTTCAGTGAAACAAAATGTTTTCAACTTAAATTTTGAAAAACATAAAATTTATCCTATAATAAAGGCAACTTGTGGCTTGTATAGTTTGTTTTTATTTTTATTTTCTAATTTAAATCACAAACTACGTGGACTAGCTTATCAGATCGAACATGTTTTGACGACACTATATAACATGGCTTGGAAGAAAAACTATATATAGTCTCGCAATTATTATATATTTTTTCTTATCATATTATTTATGTTATTAAATTATGAAATATATATCGAATAAGAACATTACAATTTTTTATATGACTGCAGAATAACATTTATGTGTATGTCATATTTTATATAGGGTCTCTTTTATGGTAATAAAGTACATTACACTCAATAAAAACAAAGTGTTTTTGTTTTTTTCTTCTTTCATGGGTACATCAATTCTCAATACTATATTATTCTATATCATCTAAGTTATGTCATTCATACAACAATTTGTACGATTTATTATATGATTTGGTACACAGATTCATAAGTCCGTTTCGAAAGATTTAATTCTTAATTACAGAAGTATAAATTGAAAGCATTGAAGCTGTGTGGATTTTCCCATGAACCTTATATTCTTTATAGATTTGCCACGTTACTTAGAATCCTATAGTATACAAATTGCACTATCATCACTTCACTTACTAAAACAAAACCACTGAAACCAGAATACTATTACTGACAACACTCTTCTCCATTCTTTTCCCCTTAGGGTGACCACGTGGAATGCATACATATAGATACATACACTTGCAAAGTCAATAGTGGCCTGAAAAGAAAGCCAGAAGGCCCACCAGCGGGGCATTGATGTATGTTGTGGGCTCCGATTGCTGAAAGAAAGGCCTGGAATCCGGGAAGGAATCTGTGTTATTGCTGGGCCCACCCACCACGGCCCCAACCAATACATTGGGGTTGGGATTTGGGCTAAAGAAATACCGAGATCCAGCTTTACAGCCAATGCGGGCTGGGTGGAGGCCCACGGAGGGGAGCGAGCTGGCCCGGTGGTGTATCCTCTGCGGGTAGCGTGGGCCATATCCAACCATGTACGACATTCCCAACGGGTTGTCTCCGAGAATGTAATCCACCTAGTAAATCAAAGCCATGTGACTCACATTATTACAACGTTACCCGTTTTCCAAAATAATAAACAAGTGCGCAGATCACGTGTTGACGTGAATATAGTAAAAAACTAGAAAGGGGAAAATCTAGCCGTTAATTTTGTCAGATGTGGAAAACTAGAAAGAAACCAGGCCGTTAATCGACGGTGATGTCAAAGTGTTGGGACCCTACAAGTGATAATAATAATTATTAATAATGTGGAAAAATTTCATTCTCACCTGACGTTTGGCAAGGTGTTTGAGTAAAGCTGGGGTGGCAGTGGTCTCGCCACATGGCACCACCTTATTGGCGTGGCTAAGGTAGTTAGAATAAGCCAGGAGCAGGAAAGACAGTGACGTTACGTGCTGCATGTTACTTCCACCCGCCTTGAAGATAAGTCCACCTTTATTTATAAACCAACAAAACAGAAGCTTTAGTTACAAAGGGAAGAAAACATACTTGCTGCAATAATTGTGCAGAAATACCAATGCATGGATTCACTCTGCACGCAAAAACACACCCTTTTCCTTTAGGAAGCAAGTTAACCATGATTAATGGCTTTGTTTGGGTCTCAAAATTCACGATCATCATCAAAGTTACAATTCCATAATCACGCCAGAATCATTATAAAAAGGTGAAAAAGTGAATGTTTTTTTACCCGGGGAATATTGAACTTGAGGGTGAGAAATCCCAGGCAATGTAGAACAGATAAATTGATCCGCGTTCTGCTTGAAGGACGCAAAATAGTTTGCTCTTCCCATTAACACCTCCTGTGACAATGAATAGTATGGTTACAGAAGCGTGATTGCGTTGCACGGGATAGGTTGATAAAAAAATAATGAGGCAGAAAGGTGAGAGTTTGGAGAAAAGAATGCGAGAAATAATGTGATAGCGATGAGAGCTTAAAGAAGAAGTCACAGACTCAATGGATGCAGGAGAGTAAAAGCAAGTTTGCAGAAAAGAATGGTATGGTGCACATGCATGGAGCAGTGGTGGGACCCACCCATCTGCCAGATCTAACTAAAAGGATGAAAATAATTAAAGGTTAAGACTTTTGGTTCCAAATGTTCACCATATGGAAGGCAACCAGTTTGGCCATCCACTTTGGTTCTGATTCCACAGACAACAACACACTCTAATCCTAATCCCCTTCTTCATTTCTCTCCTCCAAAATCCTCTCCCATCATTTACATCTAAGCTCCAATTATTAGGGAATGTCCCCGCTTGCATAAATAAACTTTAAAATGTAATTCACATCATGTGCAATCATCACCATTTCAACAACCCCTTTCTCATTCCTATCTTGACTTTTTCTTTTAATATTCATCAACAAATGGATAAACCTTTTTTTTCTAAATAATTCAAATCTGTACTCACATTCCCAATCTAGCTGTACCGTACATATGCACACAACATTGTTCGCCATGCCTTAGATTCCTTACATGGCCCACCAGTAAGAGCAAGTCAAATTTTAAATACATATCATTTCAAGCCTCTTGTCAAAGAACCCACATTTCTTACTATTGACATTCATTTTATTTATTCCATACTTTCACGCTTCATTAAACAACAATTCAAACATTTAATGAAGAAAACACCACATTAAGTCCCTGCAATACACCCCTTACATTCTCTAAGGCATGTGGAATGTACTAATAAAATAAATAAAATAGAAGAGATTACTAAAAGAATGATTTTTTATTTTATGTAGAATTAAATCTAAGTCATATGTAATGTAATGAGTAATATAAAGCGTGAAGTTAGTGGTGGGAAATAATGGTGTTGATATGAAATTTGCTGTTGTGCTTGTGATGATGGATGATTAATAATATGATGTGTGGAGATGGGAAAGGGTCCGAAGAAGACAAAGTAAGTCACATTCCACAGACCACGTGATGCAGGAACTTTATCTCCAAATTCCGCATCTAGATTGAATGAATGAACAGTGTGACACTGCGCCTCCACATGCTAACCGGGGGGCGCAAGACAAGAGGAACAAAAACACCGCATAAAAGACAAAAGAATTTTGATATGTGCGCTCGCACACGCTATCACACAAACATAGGAGTAATGATGATAAAATAAAATGGAAAACTCCACTTCAACAATCATATCATATAAATTTGAATAAAAACCAACCCAATTAATTAATTCTAACCAAAACGGGTATGAATACGAAAAGTAGGGTTCATAAAAATGGGTGTAGCAGAGCAGTGTTGTTAATGTTACCTTCGAAATGAGGACATTAATCCCAGCATGCTTGTTATCCCAACCAAACTCATTAATGGTGTCCCCAGCCCTCAACACCACTTCGTTCCTCACAATGTATTCTCTGTACTGACGCCTACGTGATGCCTTGTGCAACCACGCCGCTGCCCACAGCAACTCGTCCTAAAAATCACCATCACATAAAGTAACTTTAAAAGTCATCCAATCCAACGCCCAATATTCCATCCCATTCACACACTTTCTCCCGTTATGTCTATTATTGCTCCACGTACCTGGTAACCGTTCACGTCGCAGTAAAACGGGCACACTGCACGGCGCAGGCTGTTACTGTACGCGCCACGATGCGAGTCAGCAAACTGGAACACCTGCACCCTCACCCCAAACCAACGGTCATTTTCTCGCGATATTTTAACGGAAAATGTGTTAAATGAACCTCTTTAACCATTAAAAGATACAGAGAAAAACACGCCAAAACATAAATAAAGTGTTGGGTGGAATGGGTGACACGGAGATTTTCCATGTCTCTCGTGAGAGACGAAAACAGTCTCGCTTTCCACATACTGCTTGCTTTTCAAACTTACCACAGTCACGTTTTCACTTTTCACCCAAAGCCAAAGGAAAAAAAAAAAGGTTTTCACAAGTACTTTTATTTGTTTATTTTTAAAACAAAAATAGAGAGAGAGAGTCTCGTGTGCGGGAGGGTGCAAGAGTGTGACGCACCGCAACGGCTCGATTGAGGAGCATGGTAGAGTAGGAGGGGTCACGTGATCTGAAGACGATGGAGGCAGCAGCAAGTGCAGCGGCAGTTTCTCCTGCCACGTCAGATCCTGGGTGGGACCCGTCGATCTTGAAAACGGTGCGTAGCGTGTCCATGTCTTCCGGTCTCTCCCAACAGTTATGGTCGGAGTAAGGGTCACCAACCTGCACGAACACCACGCCGGAACCAATCTTCGCCGTCGCCTTCAGCAGATAATCGGTCCCCCACCTCACTGCTTTCAGTGCGTTCCCTAGCTCCGCCCCCATGCTCTTCTCGAAGTCGATCACGCTCCACGACAGCATCGTCGTCGTGAACGCCATTGGAAACCCAAACTTTATGTTGTCCCCGGCGTCGTAGTACCCTCCGCTCAAGTCCACCTGGGTAAACAGCACAATGTACCTCATTAATAATCATCATCACGACCTCATCAACTGACCTCCAACTATCTGCTACATTGAGAATAAAGAAAACATAAATAATATCTTACTCCGGCGGTTGCACCGTCGTGCATTGCTGAGTCACGGCGCCAGCGAAGGCGCTGATCGGCGGGGAGTTTGCCCGAGCGCTGGCCCTCGAAGAAGAGGATGCTTTTGCGGAGGGCGTCGCGGTAGTCGTGAGCGGCGGAGGAGGGGTGGAGGGAGAGGAAGAGGAGGAGCACGGAGAGGACAGAGAAGAGAGTGTTTGGCGCCATTTTGTTGTTTTGTTTTCCTCTCTGGCAGTGCGAGGTGGTGCTTGTGTTTGTGTGCGTAGAGAAGAGGAAACGGTCGAGGTTGTTATATAAACGAGAAAGCATCCTTGGATTCCAGTGCCTTGCCCAGTGCGCCTTCGCCACGTGGAGAGAGCAGAGTGGTTTGTTTTGGGAGCCCGATGCAAACGGGGCTTGACTAATGAAAACGGGCCTTGACTGGAGCGGGTCGGGCCGGGTAAGAGTTTGGAACGGGGAATAATGCGGACATGTGATGAGCACCGCGAATTGGTGGGGAACACGTGGAGTAGAGGGGGTAGGGGTTGGGGAAAGGGGGGTGTGGGACCCACCGGAAAGTGTGGGTGCACTGTAAGAGAGTACTCCCATCTGTGTTTGATGTAGTAGGCGCAGCTTATGATGGGAGTGGGAGAATGATTGTGAAGCGTCAGATGGTTTGACTGTATGTGTGTGTGTCTGGGGAAGAGAGAAGACTGAGAGGGCATGTGAATTAGTGAATTTATGTCGTCTGGTTGGGATAACCTTTAATATATTCATACCAAAACAGTTTTCGTAGCTCAATATTATCTGTCAGGTTCGAGTTTTCATAATTGCTCCTATCGCGAGTTTAGGTTTTAGTATATAAATAAATTATTAACTCTAGAAAGAAATTAATTTGATGTGTGTTCATGTTAAGGAACAAGCAACATAGGCAAAAGTTTCGGAAACAGTTATATATGATCAGTGGTGTTCTTTATAACGATCTTTCTCACCTACATAACATCTTATGATTTGTAGTTTAAGCCATGTGCATGTTTACCAGACCTATTGGTTTTGAGTATGGGTAAAGGATGCAACCATAATGTCTCCAACATGTGAAGTAGCGGTGTGTTGCTTAACATATTGTCTCTTCTTCACGATTTGGTGATTGTTCGTTCATCTTGTCCAGGATTTTTATTTTTTTTCCAACAACATGTTTTACGTTCACAAAGTCACTAGTAGTAATAATCCTGTGTTTCTCCACCTAGTGATAACAAACCATCCATAATCTTCCAAGTTCATGTTGTAAAAGTGATTTTCTCAATTCAACGATCCAATTGGTAAGGGAGTATTTGAATTTTGAGTTGCGAAGAGGGGAAGAGGGAAAAGAAAGGATATGATGCGAGATGAGAGATAGAGAAAGAAAATAGATGTTTGATATATATATATATATATATATATATATATATATATATATATATATATATATATATATATATATATTTATTGAATTGCGCTGTATTTATGTTTATTTTTTTAATTAATTTAGTCTAGGTTAAACCAATTAGTTTGTAGTTTATTTCATTTTCTATGCCATTTAATTCCGTGAAACGCATTTGAAAGCTTTACCCTATGACGGAAATTTGAGTTTCACATCTGAAAAAGAAAAATTATTTTGAAGTTTTAATAATTTCAAAAATGGTGAATTAAACATGTAAACCGTGTACGTTATTTTAATATATTCGGATTTTTAGAATAACTTTGTATTTTTTTTTTCAAAATCGAACTATAACGGTCCAGGTACCACCAATTGAAAAGTTGCATTAATGTCAGAGCACTTACTCATGTTGTTTGCTTTCAGTCTAATTAAAATGCAATTTAATAGATTTGGATTTTATTCATAACTCATTTTGTTAATCTAAATTTATGAAGTAAATTTTATTTTCATTTATTTTCTAAATTAATTCAAAAAATTTAAATGAATAAAAAATTAATAAACTAGAAATTACAAAAATATCAGTTAAATAAATAATAATAAAAATGTATAAAATATGTGACAATTTTGTAATATATTTCTCGATTATAAGCAAAGAAAAGCTTAAATATTCATTTTGTTAATACCATTCACAGATGATATATTGTAACCATGTTGTTTAACTTTTAGATACTTAATATTTTTATTTATGGACATATTCCAAAGTAAATAATCGGGTGTACTAAATACAATTATTTAATAATTAAAAAATTTAGAATTTAAAGAATAAAGCAACACAGTAATATGATTTCTTGACATTTTAGTTTCCCACCCGTACCTTGCAGTGTTTAGAATTAGAACTTCCCATCAAAGTTGTTGTTACTAAACGCCTTCTTTAGAACTTGAAGTAGAAATTAAGAAAAATTAGTTTTATTCACATTTTTGTTGGAATTTTTTAATTGAGATAGATAGGAAAAATTAACCGGTCACTAATTATCTTTACTTTGTCACATCTCGGATATGAATTATTAATATAAAAAACTTCACATCACATTTCTGGTTAATATAAAACTTTCCAGCAAAAATAGATTTTCAAAATCAGAGTTAGACACTTTAAAGACACTTTCTTAAGAGAAAGAATGGGTGAAAGCCATTACAGAAACCGTGCATACCAGCAGAGAGTGGCACCAGTAGATGAAGGAAGTGTTGACATTATAAGTTCTATTATTCATCTCATAATTCCATAATCATACGAATTAATTAGATTATGAGCAATTAATGTAGAATTTATAAGCAAAAATATGTCAAAAAGGCTTATTCAGAATACTTCTTAAGCAGAGTTGAAGATAAGAGTTTGTGGTGATGTATGAAAGCTTATTGTGGAAGAAGCAGTGCTGAAACATGACCAATTTCAGAAAACTTTCCTGAGCTAATGATGGAAGCTCATGTGAAATCATACCAAGTCTGGAAAGTTCAAATCTCTGCTACCAAATCATACCAACATAGAATCTATCTTTTTAAGTTACACAGTAATTTTTCTTCGTTATCTTATCTAATTCATTAGTAGTTCCATTCCATTGTATTTAATGCAACTTTAAAAAGCCTGCCAACGCTATAACAGGAACCATGTGACACAAAAATTGTATTATATTTAAATGTTGAAAAGATACAAGTCTATTACATAAACAAATGATCATGCTATTTTTATTAAAAATGATATATTTTACCATGTAAAATAAATAGTATGATTTTAATACAAAATTCATTTGATGTATTAAAATCATGATAGAGTTGATGACTAACACAACTCACCAAGATTACTATTTTAAATGACAATATTAAATACCAAAGCTCTGAACACGAGAAAAAGTACTAGGTTAAGTTTTTCATAAGGCATATATTAAGCTATTGGATTTTACTCTTTGAACATAAAGCTTTATATATATGGGCTTATGGTTTTTATACCACTGAGAAAATTTTGCGGGCCTAATGCAGCTATGAGTAACCCCTTGAGCATACAAGCCAGTTTGTTGAAAGGTTGAAGAATGAACTTCAAGAGTAACATCAGAACCTTGGAAAAATTTAGAAAAAAAATGTTTTTGTCTATAATATGATGATTTTTAGACACAAGTGTAATAAACAAATCCATTTTCTTACCTTTTTTTTGTGTGTGAATATATTATAAACAGCGTATTACTCCAATCCAACCACATATTTAATCAGACACACTGTTAAGTTGTTCTTTTGTCAGGGATTGGGGAAACATACACAAAATGTCACATACACACATAATTAAGGCTCAGACAATTTAACCTGATTATTTTTGGTTTAAGGTCAACGTAACTTCTGCATGAGATGTGTGAAAGTGTCTATATTATCGGATTGAAATCCCAATTTTACAAAGGAAAAGGTTAAACATATGGAACCGTTGGTGGGATTTCCTCATTTTCCCCAAATGCATCAATGAATTCTGTGTTTGCCTAGTGGCTATCATAGCAGCGTCTCATTCTAAGATAAGGTTTTGCTCCTGATATTTGATGTCTTTTCACGATATCTATCTTATTTTCCAACGGAAACCAAAGAAAAAACAACAGTATTTGTTTTTCGTTTGTGATGTGATTTTTACAGATATCACATCTTGACACATAAGGCTGCGCTTATCTGCTGCATGGTTTTGCTACCTCAAATCTGATTTCATTGCTGAGCACATATAAAAATGGTCCATTGTTTCTGGTTTTTTTGTTGGTCCAATGAAAATAATAACTGAATTTAAGGTAGACCCCGCAGGAATTCACACTCACACAACAGAACCAAAGATAATAAAGAATGAAACTTTGTAGTTATCCTTGACTCACGGAGTTTTGTTATTGGGCTTGGGACAAGGATGTTATGTTGGTATGATGTGGATAAATCATCCGAAAGCTTTAGAAATCCACACAAAAAGGTTTCTCACCTTGTCTCCCCCTTTACAGTTCCCGACCAAGGGTGTTCAGTTACCATCTTATCTCAATCTCTTATATTACTTGATTCCCTTCTATCCACCTACAACTGTGTTATGTTATGTATATCTATTTTTCTTCATTTCTCGACAATGACAACAACAATTAACCCCGTAACTCTGAAAGCTTAGTTTCTTACGAGATATACATCTTTCATTATCCGAAAGTTATGTAAGATATTTTATAAATTTTTGTTTGTATTTTAATGCAACTAAATATATAAAGTTTTTTTTTCTTCTTATTTTATGGCTAATGTTATACCACGTCGATTTGCTTCAATGATATTTTTTTTAAATAAGAATAAAGAAGTTACCAATGGAACATTATACAAATCTTAAATAATACGTTCCAATAAATGTACAAACTAGCATGCTATAGTGATAAAAGCTTTCCTGCGTACTACTCTACTCTCTTCACTTTACTTTTACTTTGTGGTCGAAAAGAAGAGTCAGTTATGCCGTTGAGCCCGTTATTTGGTGAGTTCTTTGTCAAATGGATTCTTCTAGAGACAACAGTTTCAAATCAAAATTATGAGGTTGTTTTTTTCCTGGTCCTCACTGTTTGTTATTTGACCCGTAGAAAGTCAGAGTTGAAAATAAAGGTATAAAATGTTATCACAGCTAAGGAGCATCACAATATGCTGTTACTTGTAGCTTTTTCAAAACGTTATGATGTTGAATTAATTTGTCCTTCAACTCTGTACTTAAGTTTGGAGCAAATAGTTGCTTGAATGGTGGTGGGTATAATAATTACATATAGTTTATAAATTCTCACTTTTTCTTTTTATGTTCCTTTTTTACTCTCCCTAGACAAGCTTTTTGTTTCAAGACACAAGATAAGGATGGTTAAAAATACAAATGGTTTAGGTTTAGTGCAGTCCCTTGGATTGTGGGGAAGGTTAAATCCCACAACAACAATGATTGTCTCTGTCCTTGAATGGTGTGTGTGGAAGGGAAGGGTAGCCACTATTTTCTTAAAAAAAGTAGGAACAAAAGTTTCACGCATGAGACATAGTGGCCACAATGTGAGGAACATTCACACACCAATAGCACCCTCAATTTCCTAACTAACAACCCAAACTCTCAACCGACCTAAACAAAAAGTGCAAGCCCAAGTCTTTCCTGCTTTATTAGGTTGTAGCCAATTAACACTATTCTAGTGGATGCCATCGCACAATAATCTTCTCCTGTATAATTCCTTTTTTTTTAAGAAAAAAACTACATAATCAATATATTTAGTTTCTTTAGGTATTAATGTTATATTATTGAAAGAGTTTCCGTAACTAAACTAACTCGTTAATTGGAAGAATAGAAGATAAATTATGACTTAACTAAGTGGGATATTAGTTTAGAAAAAAATATGTAATTTCTTTAAGAGAGACCTTCGTATTTATAGGTAAAAAAAATGTCGTTCACATCTCGAATTTCCATTTCCCTCTTAAAACTCAAGTGTGGATGGATTCTTGTTACAACTGACACATAATTAGCTAGTGGATATAAAAATAACGATTTACACACTTAAAGTTCGCTAGAACAAATGATCAAAACGACGTCGTCCCATATCCTTTTTCAAGGTCAGTCCACGATTAGTCCATATCTTTTTTCAAAGTCGGTCCATATCCTTTATTGAGATTGGTTAAAGGTCAGTCCATATCCTTCCTTGAGGTCGGTCTTCTACCTACCTTGGATCGACCCAAATCTTAAAAGATCACCTTGACCCGTGACAGATCTTTATGGGGTCAGACTCTGATTATATTAAGATCGATCATTTTCTTGACGATACGTTTTCATAAATAATAACGTCATTAATCGAAATATACTTATGCTAAGAATTAAATTTTGTCGGAAAAAATTAAAATTGATGTTTTGAGATCTTTAGAAGAAGGAGAATGCATGTTTAGTAAGATAAAATGATAAAAGGTTGTGATTTGGTCACGGACTGAAAATGACGGTTGATTTGTAAGATTCTGCACTAGCCGCAAAACTTGAGTGCCCACTGCGCATGATATGCTTGAGAAACCAAATTTGGTGTCATCTTCTTTGTCTTCTTTGCTCTTGTGAACTCAAAATTTTCCATTTAGTGCATATTTTTATTAGCAAAAGTAATTTATAATCCAAGTTAAGAAGTATGGTCATTTAATATAGTTATTTGATTTTATTAAATGGGAATGGTTTTCGTGGCTTCCTTCCACTAAGTTTCACCTAAAACATTATTTAATTAGATCATGTAAGAAGTGTCCCCACGCCAACCAATGCCCATCTTCCTCTCCTATTATTACTTACACATGCCTTCCATTATTTTGCCTCTTCCCTCTTCTCACCCGATCATCAAATTTATGAACAAGATTACACTTCCACTTTTTATCTTTTATTTTTCTAATAATGTATATTTGTTTTATATGTTACTTATATCGAAAAGTATTTATTTATACAGTGTCTTGAAAATTATTACAGCGATTATGAATGTGAAAGAAAAATTTGGTCCTTGTCGCGTAAATTTAGATATCCTTGAAAGCCGGAAAAAACCCCCTAACAGAACTACTTTGCAACCAAATCTCTTTTCACAAGAAACAAACAGAAAACAATAATTATAAGTCAAATGATTTCAACTTTGTTTCTTAATCAGTGGTTTTTCGGTAATTCGTACCCAAAAAAATTCATTTGAGTAACTTGTTTCTTCCTCATACTTTCCCAAGCATCGCAACTTACAGTGAGTACAAAAGTGGTAAAAATTCCTGTGACGTCCCATTCTGATTGCCATCCACAACCTGGAAAATTACGTCAATTTTATCAAATAGATAGAAGCTATATATTATAGCTTCTTCGTGAATAACGTAAAAGCAAACGTGCTGGAAATCATTACTAGCTCAAATGCTACTTTTCTTTTTCATTCAATTCACATTTCAATGCATCCAAATTAAACGAAAAAAAAAAGATAACGAAAAAAATAAAGCAATTTTTTACTTATTAATTTTTATTCATATAATATATTAATGTATTTGTTTGTAGTAAAATATGTTAAAAAATTACATTTTTTAAGTATTCTGAGTTATAACTCAATAACTAGTTTTTTTTTTTTTTTTGAATGAGAAAATAAATCAAAATCCAAACGTTGGACTTATTTTAATCTTGCATTGGAAGACAGAAATAGAGTCGATGGCAATATTGTTATTTGAGTTGAAAGGAGGAAGGTGGAAGTAATTTCACGCTAAACTTGTGCCTACAAAAACCCCTCTTCATTTCTCTCTCACTCACGGACACACACTACTCACACAAGGCAACAAACAAACCCATAACAGAAACAGAACCAAACTATAACAATGAGAACCCAACACCTTCGTCTTCACCACCTCCTCCTCACTCTCTTCCTCTTCGCAGCCGCATTATCTCCGGCGTCCTCCGCCGCAGACGAAGCTTCAGCCCCGGTGCCTGACGACGGCGACACCGAGTTCATCCGCTCCAGCTGCAACACCACTCTATACCCTGACGTGTGCTTCACCTCCCTCTCCCGCTACGCCAATGCGGTGCAGCAGAACCCCGGCCAGCTGGCGCGCGTGGCCATCGGCGTCAGCCTCTCCAAGGCCCACCGCGTGGCGTCCTACATCTCCAACCTCACGCGTGACGCCGACTATGGCACGAGCGGCACGCGCGCGGCGATGGCGGTGCACGACTGCTTCTCGAACCTGGGCGACGCCGTGGACGAAATCCGCGGGTCTCTGAAGCAGATGCGGCAGATTGGCGCCGCCGGCGAGGGCTCCGGATCCTTCCTCTTCCAAATGAGCAACGTGCAAACGTGGATGAGCGCCGCACTCACCGACGAGGAGACCTGCACGGACGGATTCCAGGACGTAGCGGAATGTGCCGTGAAAGCGGATGTATGCAATCGCGTCACCAACGTCAAGAAGTTCACCAGCAACGCTTTGGCTCTCGTCAACTCCTACGCCAGTAAGGGTTCGCCCTGAACTCTTCCCACGTGTCACATCACTCACCGTCTGATTTTAATCCTTTCCAAATTCCCAAAAAAAAAAAGGTTAATTAATAAACCATAGGTTGTGTTAATTAATTTTAAGTTACAAAAAAAAAAGAAAAAGATAAAAGTGTAGTGTGTGTGGGACGCGTGAGTCCTCCTTGTATGTAAATTTTGGTATTCTTGTAGTATCTGCTGTCACGCAAGAAAGTGGAGAAAGGCATCACTTCACGTGATAGAATGGAGAGTGTAGATATATATTTGCAAAAAAAAATAAAAATGAAGTGAAAGTAGTGTGTGGAACTGTGAGTTATGACACTTTAGTTTGTCTGGTTATTGGTTGATGCTTTAAAGAAGGATAAATTTGTAGGGTTATATGTTGTGTGGATTATTTGTGTTTTTTTGTTGTAGTTAAAAGAACAGTTGTAAATTTCAGGATTAGTCATTAATTTAAATTCGCTCTACTTTCTCCCTTTTGGAAAGGAAAATAAAATAGTGGTCATTGTTTGTTCCGAATTCATTTAGATTCTTTGACTTGATTGCAATAACGGTTGGTGGAAAAAGTAGTCGAGATTGGCGGGAGTAGCAATAGAGCATGGAATAGCTCTTCTCTTCGCAACTTTCTTCACATGGATGAAACATTAATAGTGTACAACATTTTAAAAATTTGAATTTGAACTTCAATTCAATTTGTGTGTAGTGTTCAATAATTTAAAATATGTGGCACAACACCTGTTTGTTTAAATGCCAAAGTAATGGAGTAATTTAGTGTGGTACGCATAAAATTTGATGGAATCATAGAAATATCAAGTTAATTACTGATATTCCCTTTTAGTACCAGACGAAATGAAGAAGGAATCAATTTTGTGCTTTTACAAAGGTTAAATCATGGTAGAAAAATACAGTTATCTCAAATCTAATCGACATTATTCAAGTGTATGATGGTAGAAACCTGTCCAACTTTGAGGGTTAAAAAATGTTTTTACGCGGTGTGAAAGGAAAGGAAGTGGGGTTCTAATTCAATCTTTAGAGACACCAGACATCACGGGACGATCAAATCATCACATGTATGGGTCTAATTCAAATAAAAAAACTTTGTCTGCTACCCGGTTTTCACTTCGGATAAAAATATTATTTCATTGTTGCTTCTCATGATTAAAGGAAGAAAACAAAAATCCTTTTACACTTTTTTTTTTCAGAATATAATATTAACAAAATCAGCAAGCTCTTTATTTATTTGAAGTAAACAATCAAATGCTCGATTTAAAACTCTTCTTCCTTTTATTTTGTTTGCTTTTTCCTTTAATATTATTTTTTTGCATAATGTTGGTATTCTCTTCTCGATTCTTTGATATTGTTAATTTGAAGGAAATGGAAAAGAACACTTGAGAGAAGATAAAAAAGCAGATTTCTCTTTAAATAACATATTTTTAAACTTTTTCTACTAAATTCATATTATGTGTCAAATATGATAGAGATATGATTAATCGTGTTTTTATTTCTCTATTATATTAATCGTGTTTCTGTTTTGTGGTTTTTGTTCTGCTTCTCTGATAATTTGAATATGCTATTATATTTAATGTCTATTTTTGAAATTTTAAGGTGTATTCTTTTAATAAAAATTCTCTTTTTCTCAATTCTCTTATTCAATTCACTCACAAAATATTTACCAAATATAAGTATTTATTATAATATAATTGGGGATGGGACAAATTAAATTGCTTACTAAACTATTATAATGAAGATAATTTTGATAGTTTTAAAAAATTAAATTTATAATAAGCTGCGTCAAAATATAAATTTATAATGAGTTGTGTCAAAATATAATGAAACCAAATTTTAAATTATTATTACATTATTAATAATATTTTCATTAATAGTTTTATTTTGCTAATTTGAATTTAAAAAAATAATAAAATAGATTTTACTTTAAAATAATTAATTATTAGTGAAATTGATACGAGTATTTAATTATTTTATTGATGATAGATCCGAGTATTTAATTATTACAGTAAAATTTATTTCATTACATTTTAATAATATCATTTTTTAATCTGTTTTTTTAATTAATGGTTTAGTATGTAACTTTTAAAATAATATATATAAACAAACAGTACTTATTTGTTTTTCTTCCACTTTCTTTTCCAAAACAAAAACCATCTTAATATATTTATCAACTTTGGATGAGGTTTGCCCAAAGTTGACTGTTGGCAACCACACAAATGTTCATCTTCGTCATCATCGTGGAATATGGCCATATGTATTTTTCTTCAATCATATTATGGAATAACATGTTTCAGTACGCAAAATTAAATAACCCCTGATCCTCAGGGTCCACACCAATCTTTATCAATCTGTTTCCATTGTTTTTTCATACACCACACCATTGATGTTCTTCATTATGTTCCCATGCACCAATATTTCTCTTTTCCTTTCCCTCATAATTTTTAATCTCACACAACTTACAACTTTTTATCACCTTACTTGCACTGGAACCATTTTATATCAAAGAAGAAAAAAAAAATCCTTCACAATATAATCGTACATATATTCTTATAATATAAAAAAAAATATACTTTTAAGTTAAACAAGAGTGTGTCATTACGAGATTAATATTTTCCAAGATAAAAACACACGGCATGAAGATGCATGATTATGAATAGAGTTGTCAAAATCGGTAATCCGACTTGATCCACCTCGACTTATTATGAGTTGATGATTTAGTGAGCCAACCTAATTCGGTTCACTTTTTATCGAGCCAAAAGAATTCGAACCCAACTCAGCTCATCACGGGTTAGCGAGTTAAACAGGTTGACTCACAAGTTCACTTAATTAAAAAAATATATATATAATTTTTTATTATTTTTTCAGTCAAAACTAAATTGCAATTCTAATTAAAATTTAAATAAACTTTAATACAATTCAAATACAAACCAAAATATAAAAAATATAAATTATTTATATGTTGACTAAAAACAACAACCTATTATGGGCTAAATATAAAGTTCAATTCGGCTCATCACGGATTTAACCAGGGTGAGTCAGATTCTAAATGAGTCGAGTTAAAAATCAATTCGTATTAAAATTTGTAAAAATTTTCCATTTGATCCGAACTTATGGTGAGCCGACTTGCATGCTTCAACCTGACAGCACTAATTATGAATGAGACTAGCCGCCATTAGTTGTAAGTTCGAACTTTTTGTTTGATGAAAAAGTCTTATCAACCCATATAAATAGATAATCCAATTGAATCTCACTATACCTTATCATGGCACGTAACAAGATACGTGCAAACAAGAAGTTATTTTGGAGAAAGATAATAATTATAACTATAATATTTCATCGACAAAGATTTGTAAACTAAAACCGGACACTAAAGTCATTTAGATTCTTACTCTTCATTTCTGATTCATCGTCTACCACAAAAGAAATGCAGTAATATGAATCACTCGTGTAACCTACGTAATTGCTTTCTTCTATAAAATATTATTCTAGAAAGATACCAATACCAAATAAGTAACTGTTCATCTATGCTTTGTGGTCAGTTTCAGACCACAAGAAATGTCGTGACATATCCTTAAAATTTTCTTTTACTGTTCAATTTGTCTTTTACCCCTGTTTTACACTTTTGTTTTATATCCAAACAATTTCTGGTTACTCAATTTTACGTCATCACTGATCAATTTCTCTTATACGATTTTTTAAAATTAATACAAGTTTTCTCGTACGTTAAAGTGAACGTTAAGTCTAACTTAATCTCACAAAATTGACTTGTAAAATAAGGATTGTAGTCTGTTAATGACCCGATATCGGATGAAATACAATGTCTAAGAAAGTTTACTAGGATATGTTCTAATTTAGCTCTTATACCATATTAGAGTGGAATTTAAGCCTAACTTAATCCCACAAAACAAACTTATAAAATAAGGATTGCACTCACTTATATATTATGAATTAACCTTATTTATAATTGATGTAACACTTTTAACAAAATCAAATAGAATTATTGGGGACGATATTTTGTTCTCCTCGCAATAATATAATGACATGAAATTGAATTTAGACAACAATTATTAAAAATTACTGCCATTAATGATAGATATTATTATTGTACACCACAAAGTAGTTTTCTGATACAATATTATACTAAGAAGTGCATTGACTGGGAAAAACAATTATGGAAAAGCAATTGTCCTTTTTCTTTTTGTATAAATTGGTTAATTTAATTAGCTTTAGTTACATAATACAATAAAGATAAAGATAGAGATGCTGTCTGGTCCTTTCTCTTTCATACATAGTTTTTTATAGTTGAGCTTTAGTTTGGGGGAGGCTGATTCTGGGGATGCATTTTTATATGTATTAATGGACACTGATTATTGTGTTAGGTTTGGATCCAGAATTATATGCATGCGTATGTGGAAAAGGTACACCAACATGGATTTTTGGCTCTTTTGTATTTGTTATTATTATTATCGCAACTCCTAGGAAACACCTATCTCGTCCCAAACAAATACATATGTATGCGTGTACAGTGTTTATTATGACTAGCGTAACAGATTGCGTATGTGTGTATGTATTTTTTAAATATGCATGATATTATATTAGTAGATGATAATATTATAATGTTATTAAGTTAATATATATATTAAAATTATATTTATTAAAAATAAAGTGAAATATATCAGAACAAATAAAAGAATAACCATTGATAAATAAAGAATAAGAGAAGAAGTAGAGACATATGATTTTATAAAAAGTTTATAAAAATAACGGTCAATTTTAAAAAATTTAATAAATTATTATATTTAAAGGTGTAAAATCAATATTTTGAAAAGTGGACACAAAAAGGAGAATCCCCTTTATATATTGTTATAGATTATTAGGAAAATAATGTTATAATGTCTATTTTTTTTCTCATATTCTACATTTTTTATGTGATTTAATATAAACTATTAATTATTTTAAAAGAAAAAATATTGATACATTAAATAAGAGTCATAGTATATTTTTCTCAATTATTATTTTCCGAATAAGAAGGACACAAAATTGATTTCGAGCGAGCCAAATAATTGTGTTAGCTGCAAAGGTTTAATCAAGGTTTTGTCTTTTGGTAGGTGCAGTTGAATAAACGTGTGACCAGCTTTAGAACTAACTATTTTTGCTAACAACTTTAGTTTCCTCTTAATCTCGGCTAGGGTGCTACAATACTTTGCGATAAATAATGTATATTTCAAAGTTTTAGTTGGATAATTATGTTTTCAGTAAACATTATTTCAGAAAATTGTATTATTGATTCGGGGTATCTGTTAACTTTGTCGTCTAAAACTAACTAACACTCGATAGCTCCAATAATAAGTGATGAGTGAAATTGACCAATCATCGCAATGTAACTAGCTTTAGACTATGCTATACCATGTCCTTTTTCAAGAATTGGCTTCATATAATAATCGCACATTGATGATAAACCTTCATTTATGGCACCTTGAGTTTAGGTTTAATAAATTTCATATGAGAAAAGAGAAAAGTTAGTGAAACTCGAGAATTTAAAAAAAAAAAGTGTGGGAGTTTTGTAAATTTAAATTTGAGTGTGAAATATGTTTTTATTCTTTTAAACTAGATAGGAAATTAAAAATTTTCATTATTTCAAATTTTGTATACGGTATGATTTTTAAATTAATCAATAATAATTTTATACGTTCTAACTTAAATGTCAATTTAAAATATATGTAAAATTTTTGACATCATCAAATTAAATGAATAATATTTATTTACTTAAATTTAAAAACAAAAATATATCAAATTTTATGACATATCGAAAGTATCAAAAGATATATCAAATATATATCAGATAAATATTGATTGATACTTTAACATGTTAAGTCACCGATGGTTATTACACATTAATTTAAACTTTTCATGATTATTCTATATTGAACCCAATCGAAGCAATCAACATCAAATTCAGAGTTGCAGTAACATGAACCAAATTCACATGAAAATCTCATTTAAACAAAATAGAGAAATCACAACATGAAATTTAAAAATTTTCCGAAAACAAAACAAACAAACGACACTTAAAGCAAGGACAATAATAATGATGTCTTACTTCGAAGGGAGGCATTGGCCATCTTAAGATTGTCATGATTGCATGAATTACATTACGGTACACCTAGACCAAGTAGGTTTCAGCACCAATATTTTCGACAAAATTTTGATTTCATTTCATAACCATAATATAACAATAATAAATATTCTTATTGTTAGCCAAGTAAGAAATGTTATTATATGTTTAGGAAATAAATTTTATTGTGCTTTTTTAATTTTTAATAAAATATAGTTTTCTTTAAAACATTAAAAAAATAACTCAAGTGCATTTTGAATGAATATACGTAATCACTCCTTTCTTCTTTCATACCGTGCTGGTATCAAAATATTTTAATAAGCAATCTTTACATTTGTTCTATCCACCAAAGAAGTTGATAACAAATATTATTTTTGTGTTCAAATTTTATATTATTGCATGAGTTTTGGGGTCGAAAGATAGAGCGAAGGCGAAATTTGATCCAAAATTCTTAAATTTACGTATCAAAAGGATCTTATCTTATGTATCATTAAGAGGCTCTTTCGCCGTAGAATAAAAGATAAGTTTGAGACTTTTGGTGGATGAAAAAGAACCACTTAAACACAAATCCAGTCACGTGAACAAGCTTTATTTAACTATTTATATAGAATTGTGCAAATACTTTATGATTTTAAGGCATTGTGTTTGCGTAAACTACTCAATCAAAACCTTAAGTGAGTTGATGATTAGTTTTCTTTAAATGGATTCACTCCTGTGCCTAAGTGACAGTGTTTGTTTTGGCAAAGTAAAAATTACAATTTGAAAGAGATAAATGCAAAAGGATTGAGATTTGTTATCCTTTGAAACTTCGATATATTTTAATTTTTTGAATTTAAAAAAATGAATAAATATAATTATTTTAATTCAATAATGTTAATTTCTTTTGACATGTAAAACACATTTCATATTAATAATATTGGAGTTATTTACATAGTTTGACACATTCTCAATTTAATATCTGTTGAAAAATACGCTCGACGTTTAAAAAAATAACATAATTAAATTAAAATGACTATTTATATATATAATACTTTTAAAATTTAGCGACTAAAATATATCAAAATTTAAGATAAAAACAAATTTTAAATTCGAATCAAAATTCAGAAAAAAAAAATTGGTAATGAGTGTAAAAGTTTGAAGAACATGTGTGTTGTTCATGCGATGATTGAAAGGTTGATGAGCACGTAAATTGAAGCAGAAATGAGAGTGACAGGTGCAGAGAGGGTTAAGAAAATTGTTTGGCATATCTCATGTGTGGGTTTTGGAGTTAACGTGAGATGAAAAGACTAGAAGCAAATGTGGTGCCAAAATGGGAATGAGACAAAAAAATCACCAACATCCCACGTACCTATTTAACCACAAAAACCATACATAAAAACAACACTTTCCCTTCTTTCCTCTGCCCTTCACGAGACCAACTCACTGTTACTATAATTTATTCAATAATATTTCTTTTATATGTCTCCATGCGCAAAGAAAGTAACTAGATTCTGTTAGTTTCACGGATGTTCACAACAGTCTTATTCACTCCCCCAATCATCTATTATGTTTCTTATTTTAATCATTACACTTTGGTTTCATCATTCACTTCACTATTTATTGCATAAGCTTTTTTTAATATGAGTAAATATTTAACAGAATCTATATACATCCATATTATAAATAAATTTTATAGTATCTGTTAAAAGTCTTATATTAATTAAAAATATGTCAATTTTACAGTATATAAATAGAGTAAAAATATAACATAATATAAGTTCAAACGATTTTACGTTTTTTTTTTCTGAAAATAAAATAAAATTATTGGCAATGCAGCATTGTTGTCTAATTTTAATGTTTGTATTATTTGCGGCGCACGTTTCTCATCTATACAAGATTTGCATCCCTAATCCAAACACGATATAGTTTCAAGCAACAAATGATGGAAGATGTCCGCAATATTTTATTTTAGGGTTCACAATATCTCAATTTTTTTTCCGTTTTAGTAATTAGTTAGTAGTTATTTTAATATAATATAATTAAATTAAATTAGATCACTATGCATCATTTGGACTATCACACGTGGCTTGCTGAGTTCATTTTCCACTTACCACCTCAACATATATAAAGAGGATGAAAGTAAGACAAATCCAATTCACGGCTCGATCCGGTTTAGTAGCCTGTTTACAAGGAAGATTTCTTTTTTCACCCCCATAATTTTGTTTTCACCAAATAAATACAGAAAATCTCCATTTTGTCTTTGTGGTTCATGAAAAAGATGATTTCAGAGTTGTGACATTCAGAACTCCTTTTTAACGTTTTTTTAAGTAAATAATTTAAAGTTATTTTTTTTTAGATTATACAATTTACTTTTTTTAAACTTTTAGATTTTACAATCCAACAAAGAATCTTTTATATATATAAAAAACTTCAAATTACACAGTTTGAAACAAAATTTTGAAAAATAAAACGAGGTTTAGTTTGTATGATTCTAATTTCTTTTAATCTAAAAAATGATTCCCGATTTTATGAACACGACCAAGCAACACAAGAGAGTGACAGCTGCAAGAAAGACAGTTCAGTCTTTTAACCACTCTAACAGGGTATACATTGAAACTATGGGGGTATAGATAGAAACTATGGAGTGCAGAAAGAAATAGAATTTTTAAACCATCACGACACGGGCCCTTTTTCACATGCTAGCCCAATCTCAATATTGAAACTGGGTCGTTTAGGTGAAAGAATCTCTCATCTGTTATCTCCCTCTCCTGGCAGTTTGCTTTTCTCTATGGTGTTCTACCGTACTTAATCTTTCTTTTTCCTCATCTTCTGGTAATGGACACACCACAGTTATTCTTTTTCCTCCATTCACAGTCTCCACCCACTATGTTATGTGGGAGTAACTATTCCTCTTAGCTCAAATTTGATTGTTTTTTTTTTTTTACGAATTCTCAATTTTTTCATTTTTGATTTTCCAATCTGTTTCCTCTACAAAGTCTGAATCTTTTTGTTTTAATTCTGAACTTTCAAAGGGTTCTCAAGGAAAATTCGTTACTGGGTATCCATTATCTAATTTTTATTTTATAAACACAAAATCAACAACCATGTCCCTGTTCCTTAAAGCTCTGCCTTTGATGACCTCCCGCACCAGACCATCTTTAGTGTTTCTATGCAGAGTTTCCAACACAGTTCTATTGCCACTTTCAAGAACCAGAACAGTGTTTTCCGTTTCTGCCTCCGCAACCCCTTCAACACAACCACTTCCTTCTGCTTCTGAAACACTCACTTCCAATGCTAAACCACCTTTGGCCCTCACTGAATCCCTTGAGTGGATCAACAGGACTGCATTATGTGGTGAATTGTCTTCAAATGATGTGGGAAAAAGGGTCCAGCTTTGTGGGTGGGTTGCCCTTCACAGGGTCCATGGTGGCCTCACATTTCTTAATCTCAGAGACCACAGTGGAATTGTTCAGGTACTTGCCTGTTTTCGAATAGTTGGTTTTGTTCATCAAGTTTTCCTTGGAGTTTTTTTATTGGCACCTGAATGTTTACTTAGCTTCATTCATTTCAAAACAGTTTTTGTATTTAATATGCTTCTTTTGTACTTTTCTGTTATGCATTTACTACTTTACTGTTGTTTGTAATTGTACTGGGTGTTTATTCTAAATAAGCTTGAATTTCAGGTAACTACCCTTCCAGATGAATTTCCAGATGCCCATTCTGCTATCAATGACCTGAGGCTTGAGTACGTGGTTGCCATTGAGGGTGTAGTCAGGTCTAGGCCAAGCGAGTCAATCAACAAGAAGATGAAAACAGGTTCCATCGAGGTACATATTATTAGTAAGGGTAAATTTCATTTTGGTATTAAATTGACAACAATTTGTTTCCTGAAGATTTTATTTTATATATGAAAGCTCTTTATTTATTAACTTATTTATTTTCTCCAACACTTCTCCATGTTCCTTGCTTGTTATTCTTTGAATAAATGCTTTATACTGAAGTGATTGGTTTCTGGACTCTGAAGGTCTGTTTTTTCTTTTTTGTTTGGAATGTTCTATTTATTTGTATCAACCACTTTTTGATTTATATATATCGTGTATCAGGTTGCTGCTAGTAGAGTTCAAGTGCTAAACTCTGTAAATTCAAAGTTACCATTCTTGGTTACTACGGCAGATGATGCAAAAGACTCTCTTAAAGAAGAAATCCGTTTGAGGTACTAGCAGTCAAGTTACATGACACTCACAATTGCTTATTTGTATTTATTTATGTTGGTTGGTTTCTTGTAGAGTTTGGTAATGATTAGAATCTTATTATTTTTGCTCGTTAATCTGTGGAATATAACTTTTATTCTTTAATTTTCTGGAGTCACATGGTTAGTGCATTTACTTTTATGGATTTGAGGTATTCAAGGAATTCTCCTGTTAGTTTTATGCTCTAAATTTGCACATTAGAAAGTCACTTATTTAGTTATCAAATATTTGGTTTATCTTTAGGTTTTGTAGATAGAAATGAAAGAATTTTCTTGTTGAACCATCCAAGTTTCCTTCATTATACGCATTCATCATTGTTTCATATATGTCTATATGGGATAGCTATTGCTTACAAATCTTTTTGCAGATACCGATGTCTTGACCTGCGGCGGCAACAAATGAATTCCAACATATTACTGCGACATAAAGTGGTTAAACTCTTTCGAAGATATTTAGAAGATGTTCATGGTTTCGTGGAGGTACTATCCTATGAGTTCATCACTTATGTTATTTTCTCTCTTCATTGTGTAATTGTACTTCTCGCCCTTGCTATTCTTTGTGGTTTGGTGTTTGATATCCTGTGTTGATCTTGCCTTTTTTGGTCATAAGATAGATTGAAACTCCAATACTGTCAAGATCCACTCCAGAAGGTGCCCGGGATTATTTAGTTCCATCAAGAATCCAGGTACTTATACTTATATCTTTTCAATTCATGCATGATACTATTAGTTTTTGTTTTTGTTGCTCGAGATTATGACCATAAAATTTGTCCAATATATTTCGAACCATTGATTTATGTGTAATATTTTAAATTGGTTGCGTTTCTCTTGGTCAGCAATAAGGGTGTCAAGTTTGGACAATCTAGCATTAGATTTCTCTAAAAAAATTGGCAGTCCAGTGTTGTGAAGTCCCAGATCGTCTGGCTCAAGTTTTGGAGTGCGGTATATATACATACATATTGGACAACTTCACTCAATGCCAATTGGTTTTAAGTTTAACATGGTATTAGAGCCTATAGCTCATAGTAAGTGCCTGGTTTGGCAGGCTCGCCTGATTCAGCATATGTGGAGGTGGAGTGTTTGGCAACTTCACTTAGTGCCAATTGGTTTAAAGCTGAAATGTAACACCAGTTTGGAACTTAAAAGTATTGGTCCTGTCCTGTCAATACTGTGAGGCAGTTTCAATTTAGCTTCTGTCAGACCTAATCCACCCCCTGCAACTTTTATCCTAGTCATGAAGACAGAGCCAGTTCACCTCTCCTCTCATCCTCATGAAGCAATGTCATATATTATACTCATGCCCTTGCAATTAAGTTTTTATGTTATAGTAGTGAAGAACATGATTGAAAGTTCTCAAACGATAGCTGTATTATCTATTTGTCTGCATTGTGCTACTGAATAATTTTATTTTACTGGAGTAACATCTTTGAGTAAAACATTGCTAAGAGTAATTGGAAAATCAATACAAGCCTTTTTATCTATTTTTTGTGAGCCACTTCATATAGTTTTGTTGATTCACTGTCACATGAATTATGAAGCCAGGAACATTCTACGCCTTGCCACAAAGTCCTCAGCTATTTAAGCAAATGCTAATGGTAGCTGGTTTTGATAAATATTATCAGGTTGCAAGGTAATATATTTTTCTTATGTTTGGCTTCCTTTAGAGAATATGTTATTCTCCCACATGCAGTGCTTTTTCACTATAAAAATAAGCATTTCTTTAAGTGACTATATAAACTAAGAATATAGAATGTTAATTTCTGTAAGCCATACCAGATGTAAAATTGAAGCAACAATCATGCAAGTGACTTTTCTGTTTGGATAAAATGCAATTTATGTTTTGCAGATGTTTTCGTGATGAAGACTTAAGAGCAGACAGACAACCCGAGTTCACACAGCTAGATATGGAAATGGCCTTTACTCCTTACGAGGATATGTTGAAACTTAATGAAGAATTGATTAGAAAGGTTAGGTTATACTATTTGTAATGGGACCTCTGTAACAGCGGCTTATAAAATATTTTTTGTTAGTTTGATATAGATGGTATGATGATGGACTTTTAAATTTAACAATTGATTTTCTGAATTTTTTTGACCAGCAGTAGTAAAGTTGCTGGAAAAGTAGCACTGATGTCATTTGTCAGATTACAGTTTTCATCATTCTCTTATTTCTCGTAGAACAAACAATAAAAACGACAATTCCCATTTTCTTTGTCCACTTTTTCTTGCAAGCCAAACAACCTCATGAATTTCACTATTTTCTCTTTTCTTCATTTTCTCTCGTTCCATTTTCTCTCATTTGCCAATCAATCTGCTAAGTGTAAATAGGGCACATTTGTTGCAGGTTTTCTTTGAAATTAAGGGGGTTGAGTTACCAAATCCTTTTCCTAGGCTTACATATGCTGAAGCAATGAGTAGATATGGTTCAGACCGGCCAGATACCAGATTTGATCTTGAGTTAAAAGATGTAATGATCTATCTTTCACCTCCTCCATAGCACTTCTGTAGTTGTTTGTTGACAATCCTCTATTTTGTTTCTGTATTCTCTCTGATTTGGTAATTGTTATATCTTTCTGTTGTCTTGTATTGCACTAGATACCTATATTTGCTTCTTAAGGAATCTTGGTGTAATATAATTTTTCCGGACCTGCAGGTATCTGACATTTTCTCAGGTTCTTCATTCAAGGTTTTCTCTGATTCCTTAGAAAGTGGGGGAGTTATCAAAGTGTTATGTGTACCTTCTGGTACAAAAAAGTACTCAAATTCAGCTCTTAAGAAAGGTGACATTTACAGTGAAGTACTCAAATCTGGTGCAAAGGGTTTACCCTTTCTTAAGGTCTTGGATGATGGTAAAAAATAATTTTGCTATCAATAATTTTTTATGTTTTTGGGAGACATATATTATATTTCATTTTCTGTGGTGTTAACCTTTGACTTTAGGGAACATGGAGGGAATTTCTGCATTAGTATCAAGTATGGATCCTACAACTAGAGAGAATTTATTAAGGCGATGCTCTGCAAGACCAAGTGACCTCATTCTATTTGCAGTGGGTCATCATGCCTCTGTAAATAAAACTTTAGACCGTCTGAGAGTTTATGTGGCCCATGACCTAGGTTTGATCGACCATGTAAGTTAGTGGTTTTTTTTAGAGAAAAAAAGTGCTCTTTCTCAGCTATTTCTTTCTCTAATATTATTTTGTTATTTTGTTTGAGTTTCTAGGACAGGCATTCAATTTTGTGGATAACTGATTTTCCAATGTTTGAGTGGAATGATCCAGAGCAGAGGCTCGAGGTTTGTTCTTCTAATAGCAACTGATAGTGTATTCTGTTCGATCTTTCTCTACATTGGTGAAATATGGTATGTTCTAGTAAAGTGTTTTTTGTTATTATTCTTAATTATGGTTTAATGCAGGCTCTTCACCATCCTTTTACCGCACCAAATCCTGAAGACATGAATGACCTTGCATCTGCTCGTGCTTTGGCTTATGACATGGTTTACAATGGGGTGGAGGTATTTGAGATTCATTTAGTGATGATTTGACCACTGAAATCTGTATTAGTAACAGTTTGTGGCTATTTTTTTGTTAGATTGGTGGTGGAAGTCTGAGAATTTATAAACGTGACATACAAGAAAAGGTTTTGGAAATTGTTGGCATCTCAATGGAGCAGGTTACTGAAATAAAAACTATATGACTCCATTGCTGTGCTTTGTTATGTTCATTATATAATGTTTGAATGCACTGTAATTTGTTTCAGGCTGAAGCAAAGTTTGGTTATCTTCTGGAAGCACTTGACATGGGAGCTCCACCACATGGTATGGTGATTCTGAAAACAGTTTATAGTTAGTTAGTTAGTTAGTTAGTTAGTTGATTAATAATTGTTGTGTAGGTGGCATAGCTTATGGGTTGGACAGATTGGTTATGCTGTTGGCGGGTGCTAATTCCATTAGAGATGTCATTGCTTTTCCAAAAACAACCACTGCACAGTGTGCCCTAACCAGATCACCTTCTGAGGTGGATCCTCAGCAGCTCAAAGATCTCTCAATTAAAACATAGTATAGTATATATATACATTCAACTTTTTTTTTTTTTGTTATTTCACTGCACATCCATTTTTGTACTGGTGTAAGGAATAAGTTTTTAACAAATGCTCAATGATTAATCTAATGACTAATGTTACTGTCAGAATTATGTCACTGTATGATATTTGCTAAAAGTATTAGGTATAATAAATAATTTGATTTGATATTTGAGTATTCAATTTATTTATTGGCTAGCTTTTTATTGAATTTTCCATGTGATGCACTAGTTTCTTTAGTTGATTTTTCTTCATGTTTAGTATTTTCCAGGTTGATAATAATGCACCGAAAAAAAAATTGTTCAGTATTCGTCAATTTACACTTGTGTGTGTTTGAAAATATTCTCTCAATTCAAGTATTGTTCCAATGTTTATCCGGATACATATAGAAGGTTAAAAATTTTGATAAGAAAAAATTAGGTTGAATTTTTGGGTCAAGTACATATGCCACCAAAAATAAAACAAGAACTACATATGTCACCAAAAATGCAAGAAGTACAACACTGAATCTAATATAAAATGTACTACATAGATGTTCTTCGATATTATTAATAAAAAAATCTATTATATATATATATATATATATATATATATATATATATATATATATATTAAAAAGTATTCAATATGTAATCATGACTTAGAAATTAATTAATTAATCATCTTGCACACACTAGAATTTATTTAGAGAAACAATAAGCTAGTAAAGACAACCTCAATAAAAAATACTCACAAGTATAAATAATCATGACTTAAAGTTACTATAATTATATTTATAATTACGCTGAAACATATTTTTATCTTCTAAATTTGTTCGTCCCTCTAAAATTTAAATTATTATTTTTATTCCTATAATTATGTAACACTTGTTGATTATGTCTTTGAATAAAAAATATTTTATTCTAAAGTAGATGTTGGGACTAAGAAAATATTTTAAATTTTAGACTTCCGAAAAATGATTTTATAAAAACTAAATAAAAATTAAATATTTTAATAGCTATTAAAAATGATTATTTCAGCAATTAATCGTTATTTTCTTTTGCGCTTGATCTGTATTTTGCCGTAAACAGGGTTTTGGTTCAATATTTTTGTCCAGTTACTAAGCAGATCGAAGAACACATCCACATCCACACAAAAAAAATTATATAAAACAAAATCCAAGCATGTGAAATCGCATGGAGCAGGAAAAAGCATTTCCAAAAGAATACAGTGTCACGAGGATGCTTTAATAAATAAGGATCCACTTAATTAATTAATTAATCATTTTTATTAAATTTAGTTATGTTTTTGTAAAACTGTATTATTATTATTATTGTTGTTATAAAACATGTATAGAATTTTTTTTTTTCACTCAAGATTAAGAAAAATTGGAATAGGAAATGCTGCTTGAATTGAAGTATTTGAGTATATAATTAGGTTTCAATTGGTTGAACTGTGAGGCTTAACAGTTAAGAATAATAAAAAGGGAAAATGTAAGATTGGATTGGTGTGGAGTTGTTTGTTGCGTTGCGTGTGCGTGCGTATCAGTGTCAGTATCAGTATCAGTGAGGGTGGGTGCGTGAGCGTGAGGGAGAGCGTTTGCGCTGGTGGTTGCAATGGAAGAATCGTCGATTGAGGAATCAGTGGCGAGCGTGATCGAAGAAGCGAAGGAGGTTCAGGAAGCAGTTTCTGCGCACATCTCTAAAGTTTCCTCCGACGAGGAACCTCTCCGCCAGCGTGTTCGTCTCGTCGATTCCAGAATCCACTCGCTCCGTTCCTCTCTCGATTCTCTTCTCTCCAACAAACTCATCGCTCCGTCTTTAGCCGATAAGGTTAATTGATAATTCACACACAAACACTCTCACAATTCAATTGCTGCTTCCGTCATTTAATGGATCTCTCTGTTTGGTTGCAGTTGGATGAAGATTTGCAGAGAGCCAGATGCATCATCGTCGACAGTGAAGCTTCTTCGCTTCTTCCTGGCCATGCACAAGGTAACTTTTCTCCGCATCTATAGTAATCAATCAACTGTTTTTTTTTTCTTCATGTAATGTGATTTATGTTATCGATTCGAATTAAATTGCTTTAGGAAGCTTTTTGAGGATGTTTCTTGGACCTATCAACGTGCGTGCCTCCAAGAAGGATGTTCAGCTCAAGGTCAAAGAAGAATACAACAGTTACAGGGTATAAATATGTACTCATATACCTCCCTCTCTCCTCATGCACCGTTTTTAGTTGTAAACATTTGCCGTTTTCCTTGTGTCACGCAATTACATGGCTATGTCAAAAATTGTTTACAGTTAGTTTCAGACCACGCTTTTACTTTTTTGTGCTGTAGGATTTTTTCAAGCAGTTATGTTTTTCCTATCGTTTTCATCTTGATTGATGTCCTTGTTTCACCGTCGCGGCATGCAGCTTGTTGAAATCCTTTTGTGGAGGATGTCGAATTTTGTCTTGTGGTTGTGCGAAATTGCATGCTTGATTGATTTCATATTTTTGTATACAATTCTTTTATTTATCCTTGCAGAGTTTTTGCGCATTAAAATGACTATTGTACAAAAGAAAGAAAAGGTGTTGCGTGAAAATAGCATGGTTGACATGAAATTGGTTAAATCTGTGTGCTATAGTTGTTGGTCCCAGATAGCGGTGTTGAGTGGCCTTCCTAGAAACAGGATAGAGATTAGGTTGGTGAGCACCATACAAAGATTATGTATAGGATATGAATAAGTGGTACCACAATCATATAAATGCTCAAAAACCAAAATATTAGCCAACATTGAAGAAATACTCATTAATTATTCACATTAATTAACTACGGCGGTCAAGGAACACGGGGAGTACAGCATTAAATTTTAAATAAGTTTAACTCAAGGAGGACACAAAAAACGTAGGAAGTCATGAAGAGCACACTCAAGCCTTATGAAATCTTCAGAACAAAGATTGAACGGAACAGGAGTTGCTGGTAAAAGCACAACATGACAGTGGATTTGCTGGAAAATGGTAAAGCTCAAATAAGTGAGGAAGCACAATATTAATTGGGATGGGGATGGGAATCAAAGTTCATAAATCAGCATTAAAAGGTTGCATCATCAAATGTTTGGAAACACAAGTTGTTGCTCTGCACATTGAAATTCTGCCATTTACAGCCATGCCTCACACAAACACCTGTTGCCATGCACAGAAAAATATTTAACATTTATGAAAATGATACTTCTTTTGTTCAGGATAGAACTGCCCTGCTTTTCTTGCTTTTTCCGTCAACCCTGCTTATTCTAAGATCTTGGGTTTGGGCTGGGTGCTTGCCAGCTTTTCCTGTTCAGATGTACCAGGTATTTTCTTTAAAATTGATCTTGATTGATGTTATATTAGTATATTTACCTGCTTACATGATGAAATATTTGTTGGTAACTTGTCATTGAGTATTATCATTGTCATGATCAGGCCTGGCTGCTATTCCTTTACACTGGTTTGGCATTGCGAGAGAACATTTTGAGAGTCAACGGAAGTGATATTCGTCCTTGGTACAGTCATTAAACCCAATGTTTGCATGGATAATAGTTAATTAATGTGTATTGGGTTCTTGGCTTCATGCTCGTTGCTTTGTTGTTCTTTAATCAAATGACTGAAAACTGTATTCCCTTCATACTCTACAACTTGGCTGTGCTGTGGTGGATAGTAGAAGACGTTATTTAATTAGTTGGGTTGTGTGTGTAATCCATAAGCCTATTATAGAGGAAGGATTAAGCTTTAGGAATATTGAGTCATAGAAGTTTCCCTAGTGTGAAGGTAGGTTGCTGATGAAGAGGAAATATGGTTTTATTAGTGTGGCTGTGGATGTTACTGTTGGATTTATTCTACTTAATTTATCTCTTCACCACTCTTTTCTTTTATTTCTATGGAAGGTACTACAGTAGTACGATTCCATTCCTAAGAGAATTTTGGTTAGGGATCCATTATTTTGGTTCTTTTGCAGTATTTTCATCTTGTGCTATTGTGCTTACCTTGCAATTTGTACGTGAACCAACTATCCTAACTTAAGCTATTAGGTAACCATATATGTATGTACATATGTATGTATGCATGTGTGTGTGTGTATATATGGAGAGAGATCCAATTACACTGGTGTATTTTTCCAAATGTTATTCTGTACAATATCTTTAGATTGGATCATTTTTTTTTCAAAACTCACTGTTAGATTAAACTTTCCATTGAAAGAAATCATATATACAAATTTTATGCAAAGGTAAAATTATATTATGCCTCATTTATATAGATCAAGATTGGTGTAAGGCTTATTTTTCAAAATAAACTACACTATGAATCATTTAATCACCTTCTTGTTGTTCAATTTCAACAAAGTTTGACATGGATAATCATGATTATAAGAAATTACACTAAAATATGTTCAATTTTATGATCATATATACAAAATTTTATTTTCATATAAATCATGTGATACCTCGTTTATATAGATCAAAATTGAAGTAATATAGTATTCAAAATATACTAAAATACTACACCATCTTGATCACTTTGTTATTATTGTTCAGTTTTAACAAAATTTGTCATGGATAATATATGAAACTATAACTTAACAGTTGGATTGACAGAATTTGATATAAGTTATGAAGTTATTCACTGTATAACATTTGATAAAAGTTATATGATTATATCCCTATAATTTTATCTCTCCCCGTACATACATACATATATGTATATACATATGTTTGTGTGTGTGTGTATGAATGTACGTATTACATGGGGAGAGCTCAAATTACAATGATATAACTTTTACCAAACACTACACCACTCAATATTTTTCAATTGGACAAAGTTTTTCAAAACTAACATTTAGATTAAAGTTCCTTTCACATAAATATGATATATACAGTTTTATATTGATATAAATTATTTGATGCCTCGTTTATATGAATAAAATCAATATAACGTTTACTTTTCAAAATATACTAGAATATGATTCATTTAATCACCCTGTTATAGTTCAATTTTAACAAAAATTTAGATGAATAATCATCATGATATGAAATTATAATTTAACTGTTGGATCAATAAAATTAACAAAGTTATTCACACCGGTACAATTTGATTTCTCCACACACAGCCACACATATAACAGTTCTCATTTTAAGAATGTGACTGTTATTTAGAGTGCACTTAATTGGTTAAGATTAAATGTTAATTAGTAGTCACATCACGTAAAACGTTAAATGCATTTATTTTTGTTGATTCTTGACCCCTCAAATAGAATGTAATGGTTTATATCCATTGCTCTCATTTCCCCTAATAATCAAGTCTAGTGTTCTCACTTGTGTGACTTCTCTCTATATATACATATTTGTATGTATCCATCTCTCTGCTATTTACATATATTTCTCAAGATCTCCATCTCTTGTATTGTCCACCTTAATGGTCACATATTCTTGAACCTTCCCAAATATCTTGGTGAACAGCTTAAGCAACCACTAAATTGATGTCTTGGTATTGTGATACACTAGGACTTTTTTAACACTGATTCTTTGACGCATGTGTAGGCATCAGAAGGTACTTTCGATTGAAATTTGTAGTGTTATAAAATCTATCTAACGAATTGGAATATATTTTTTTCTGTTGTCAGGTAGCTTGTACATACTAGAGATAAATTAATTGTTTGCACTATTTGTAGAGTGTTGAATATGTGCATCTGACTTAAAGGTCATTTTCCTCCAGCTGCTTTTGAGGTTTTGCTGGTTAGCAGAATATAGTGTTCCAGAACTGTTATTTTGGTTGGTGTTTGGTTTCAGTTGAATGTTGTCAAATGCCAGATATTCTGTGGTTCATTCTCTTATATTTTGCACAACAGCTTTTCTTAGCTTGGTTTTTAGTGCGTTCTGATGTCTGTTTTACAAAGCAAGTATAACACTAAGAGCTAATAATTTTTTCTTTGACATTTTCTGTAAAGATGGTATCTTCCATTTCTTGATAATTTCAATTCCCATCTAAAATTTCTCCTCATCTGGAGAGAAAGTTACAAACGAGACGCCCCTTGCCCATGTTCTATGAAATTAAAAAAAAGGGGAGAGGAATCGTATTTAGTTTGCGTGGTCACCCTCGCATGACATTTTGGGGGAGGGTGGAGTGTTGAGATTGGTTTACATGGAAGAGAATCTTTTGGCAAATAAACTTTTTGTGCGGTTACAGGTGGATATATCATCATTATTGTGCTATGATAATGGCCCTCGTAAGTCTCACTTGGGAGATTAAAGGACAGCCTGATTGTGCAAAAAAGCAGGTTAGTTCCTACGCCTGTGAATATAGATTTTTCTTCCTTTTACTTGATCGTGTTGTAACTATTATTCATGTTTCAACAATGCATGTAGAGAGGTGTACAACTTTTCTTACAGTGGGCTATGATGCAAGGAGTTGCAATGCTTTTGCAAAATAGATATCAACGCCAAAGACTTTACACTCGTATTGCCCTGGGAAAGGTGCCAGCGTTGAAAATACTATTTCTTTACTTGTGTATTTCCTTTCCTATTTTAGTTATATTTTGCCCGCCATCACACAAACTCTTTGACTCACTATTTCCTGTTACATAAGTCTGGTCATAACTTTACAAATTTGTTTACAATCATATGATTAAAATTTCCTTTTTTTCCCTGTTGCATTATTTTTGTAGTTAAAGAGTTGGTCTAAAAATAGATATATAATTTTTGATATATGTTTTTCTTATTTTAGGCTAAGAGGATGGATGTTGTGTGGGGGGAAACAGCTGGCGTGGACGGCCAACTGTGGTTGTTGTGTCCCATACTCTTCACGTTGCAGGTAACAACATGGCTGCTATGATATACGTTACACTAGTTATATTCTTGTTTGATATTAAAGTTCCTATAATGTTCATGATTTATATTGTGTTGTGTGACAGATGTTATTTGGGAAGCATATATTGTGTTAATTTGCTTTAAAACAAATTGTTGTGTTTTTATTAACATTCTGAAAGTCATTGCCTTAATATATTTGTGCTCCTATCTTGGTTCAGGGATTTGAGGCATATGTTGGACTTTTGTTGCTCCGGACTGCAGTTGTTGGGGTTGTTTCTGAGTGGCAGGTACTAGTTTATTTGTGTTTGCTTTCTTACTTCGCTTGGTTCATCAATTTGTTGATTGGAACAGAAGCAAATAAATCCAATAATGTTTTTTGGCCTAGATTAGCCTTAGACTTGTAATAATAGAAATTCTTGGGCAGGTAATATTTTGCGGGGTTTTGTTGGTCTTAATGGCTGTTGGAAACTTTGCAAATACAGTACAGACTCTGATGGCGAAATCAAGATTTAAGGCAAAGATGAGAAGAAGCAAGAGTAAGCAGAGGCTGAATTAACAAGTTGTCACTTTTCTTTAGTTTCAAAATAGGATCAGGATTTTTTGCACTCATTTCAGTTTTGACCACAGTGCAAGGGTTATAATTTTGGCTTCGTGTAGCTTCAATCATATTTAACGAGTTTGAGCATAAACATAAATTTGGATCGAACGATAATATCCTACGATTTCTGGCGCCACCTTTTTGGGTTAGAATGCCTTATTTCTTCCAATGTCTCTGGGTTGACGACGTAACACTTCCAATATCCAATAAATACCTAATTGACTCGAAAGTCCAAGCAAATTATTCCCAAAATTAAAATTAGAGATTTACTTAACCAATTGTAGAGCTTTCTAAAATGCTCTTTTCTATTGAATCAGGATCGTACCATTTTATCATGTCCCTAAAATGTATATAAATTTATTATTTATATTTATCTTTTGGTCCAACGAAAATTATTTTTAAATGTTAATTAAATAAATGAGTAATATTTCCTTTTCAAACGGTTTTGTACCGACAAAATGCTATTAAGGAAATTATTCTATCCTTGATTCGTCAATTAAAACGTACTGCTCAGTGATAAGTGTCCCGGACTATCGGTATTTGTACTTCATCCAAATTTTGATGTTATTTTGGTTATCATGGTGTACTAATCGATTATGATCTTTCGTTTTATTTTTTCATGTCATTTTGGTACCTAAAAATTATAACTATAATTATATTATATTATAATAAGCTGTGGTAATTGGTTAAAATTTCTATAGTGCAAGTTGTTAAAAAATTCTGTGATAATTTTCAAATCAATTTAGCACTTTACTCGATTTAAGTAAAGTCCTGTTGATGCTCTTGCTTGCTTCCTGCTTTAGTGAGAGCACGACCAATGATAATAATTCCTGTATAACATATTCTAGGATTCAGGCTTTAACAATCCTGGTTTATTTTTAAATTTTACTCACTCCATTAATATACATATGAATATAATATTAATTGACATTCTTTTGATATAAAATCTGCAATGTAATATTGCATCTATACGAGTGATTTCCACTCTAATAAGGGGGAACTTTAAATTAAATGTCGTGTTACCGAATCAAAATTTGACACGTCTTATATTCAAGCAAATAGTTCTGATAGAGGCTTGTCCACTCCTTTACTATATACTCCATCCTTGAAGATGATGCCAAAGGTGACTTGATTTGTAACAAGGCAATTACGTGTTTCACCTTGTGTCACCTTCAATCAATATTTTCAGTTTCTTGTAATACATTCATTAAAATGTCACCAAAGGTTTAACAGCACATGCTAGATTTGGTCATCCTTCTAATAAAACTAGTAATACTGCATTAAAAATTCAATTTTAATATTCCGTATGGTTTTCTAATAGTCATTATACTACATGTACCTTTTTGCTTGAACTGACCATTTCTCTTGTCAACCTTTTGATCTAGTGCGCTGACTTTACCTGGTCTAAAGGATATAACACCAATTCACCCGTGAAAAGTAATGACTTAACAGAACAATCTGGTGGAAATAAAGTACCAGCAACTCTTAAATGTGGACTGGTCTGTTTATTTCTATTCAAGGGGGTACATGCTTTGAACTACTACTACCTTCATCGATCGAACACCTACATCAGTTCTGCTTCAGAAGTGTCCTTATCACCTACTATCGAAGGATCCGCCTGTATATGGACTCCACGGTCTACGGCTGCCCTGCTTTGCCAACATTACCTTCAATCTTTGTCGGCTACCTATTTTGGTTATAAAGAATATTGGCTATAATGTGGACCAAGAATCTTTTTCATATCTCAAGATTTTCTCTTCTTTAAAGATACATTTCCATTTTGACAATTTTCATCAACCCTATAATGTTACAGATCTTTTTACTGATCCTCTCTAATCTTTTACTACAACTCATACAGCTCCAGCAACCCAAAACAGCCTAACACACCAATTGGGCAGTATAAAACGTTACATGGACCACTTGGCAAGCCTCTTAGAATATCAACCCGGCGCAAAAAACCCCAAACTTACCTCCAGAACTACCACTACAATACTGTCCTATAACTTCACCACAATTCCTATGATAATTTGCCACTTTTGGGATGCAAGTATCCAAAACCCATGAACCTGTTTTATATCCCTAAGCTGCCAAGCTTCCTAAATGGCAGGTAACAAAGCAAGAAGAGTTATCAGCCTTGGAGACAAATAATACATGGTTTGTTGTCCAACCTTATGGTACAAATTTTATAAGTTGCAGATAGATCAGTAAAGTTGACCACCAAACCAGTTGTAAAATTAACCATAATAAGGGTTCTTGTCTTTGGCAGCAGCAATAAAAGGCTGGCAGTTACTTCAAGTATACATCAAGAATGCCTTTGTAGGCAATCTTTTCGAGAAAGTCTATATGGATCTTCCTCTCTCGTAGAAGGTTGAGGTGGATAATACAGTCTCTAAATTACACATGTCCATCTATGGATTAAGTCAGGCCTCTAAACAACAGTTTACCAAGTTTTCAGCGGCTATCCTTGGCCAATGCTTACTCAATCTTAAATCTAATTATTCATCTCTTAAAATTTCGAATTGGGGCCAGGTTATGTAGCACTACTGGTATATGTAGACGATATAATAATTAGGCTAAATCCAATAGCAACCAAGCAAATCAACATCTCAAGAAACTATCTCAAACACAAAATCCTTGGCAACTTGAAGAACTTTCTCAGGCATTGATTTAGCTTACTCCAAGCAAATAATATACCTGTTCTAAGGAAAATATGTAGTATCAATGTTAGAGGATACTATTTTCGTTCATTGCAAACCACCAATTCTGCTAATGAAATGAAGGGAAATGTCCATGAAGGTGCTACAACCAAATTCTTCATAATATTATAAAGTGATTGGAAGGTTGCCATACGTTATCATTTCTAGGCCAAAAAATTCTTACTTCCAATATCATGGCTAACCCAAAAGTTCTCGAATGAACAAGTGCACAATTTCTTTACCTGCCTTAAAGGAACAACTTCCCAAGGTAAACTATTCTCCTCTTCACCTGCTCAGCATCCTAAAGCTTATGCAGAGGCTGTTTGGAGAAATCATTCAGATACAAACAGATTCACTATGGATTTATACATTTTTTTAGTTTGTGGAAATCACTCAATGCCTGGAAATCTAAAGGGGTTGTGTATAGTATTCACTAAATGGATCGTGTAGTATTCATTTAGTTTCTATTAATAATACATACAATTTGATGCGGAAAGCCAGAATGGTAGACTTAGTCATTGTTGGGGGCGACGGCCTTGCTTACTTTAAAATTTATACTTATTATTTGAAAATAAAAGTGGGATTTTCTATAATGCACAAGCATATTAATTTCTTAACAATATTTAAAAGAAAGAATGTTATTAACACACATATACACACACTCCATTACCGCTGAGTTATCTAAGTTCTTTTCTCAAATGATTTTCCAACATGACTGCATCTGCATAACTTGCTACTTTACTGTGCTAAGTAAGATTGCCCAACAACCTAAATAACTAAAATCCTCGGGTGAATACAATACTTGAAAGATCATTCCACAACAGCAAAGACAAGGAAGACCCAGTATCCAAATCCATAAAAATCAAGACTACCTCATTATAAATTCATTTCTGGCAGAGAACTAGTCATCGTTCACATTAATTCAAATGATAAACTGTCTTACTTCAGTGCATAATCTATAGACCATGATTTTCAGAGACATTACAAAACCAGTAAAAAAATTGTAAAAAGATAAAAACACAGGCATATGGAATGAAGTCCGATGAAAATTAGGGACAGTTACTCAAGCGGAAGGAACAGGAGTGTCCTTGACTGATTCACGCCATGCATACTCCCTTGCACCATCCTTGTCAACAATTTTAATAACAAAGTTGGGTGGCGCAACAACCAGCCTGGATCTGATCTCCATAATGCACTTATCAACGAGATCAATTGCCTCTTCAACTGACATTCCACTATGGTAGTGTCTGTCCATCATTGAGAGCGAAAAATAGGAGCCATAACCAAAAGCCCCTTTTTCAAGCTTGTGAAGGGTTGCAATGTAGTCAATGTAGTACAGTTCAGGACCAGTCTCTTTGTCATATCCAGCAAGAAGGATGTTCACGGAGTACGGGTTCTAAACAAAAAGACAGATTAAGATTTGAGACACCAATTTAATTGCATAGCCTAAGGCATTGTTCGGAGAAGCTTCTCCATAAACACTGAGTAGGAATGCAAAATGAATCAAGCTCCTATTAGCTAAATCGGGGGAATCAGATGAGATAGCTTCTACAGAAGTTAAGTGCATAAATTGATTTAGCTCTAAGGAGAAGCTCAGTCAGTTTTATATGCTGATTCGTGCAGTTACTTAATCGAAACAGGACCTACGAACGTTAAAAGAATGGGCACTAGGGTTTGGAAGATACCTTGCGTAGAGCGGTGGCAAGTTCGCCACGTGTGAAATTGGCAGCGGCGGCGGTAGTGAGAGGGATACCGTTACGGAACTGGTACAAGGCGACGTTCTTCTGAATGTATTCTGTGAATTGAACCCTAAAACGAAAGGGAATGAGAGAAAAGAAGAAGATTGAAAAAGTGGGAGAGGAAACCCTAACCCTAGATACCTGTCTCCGGGTTCACCGCTAGCGGCGATGAGTTTGTGAGAATCGAGGACCATGATCTTGTCCTCGTTGGACTTGTGAACGAGGATGCTGTGCACCGCCGATGAATCCGCCACCACGATCGCGAACCCATTTCCAACCAATCCGAATACACACTCCATGTCCGATTCTAATTCTTCTTCGTTTTCTTCTTCTTCTTCTTCTATGTAAGGTAGTGAAGTTGAGCAAGGTTTTGATGCCGCAAAGTTTTATATCTCACCAAATTCCTTTGTCCCTTTGAGCAAGAAACGTTTTAATTTTAATTGGTTAAATAATTTCATTTCGCTACTCCAGTTCGAGACTCTAAATTATTATTAAACTTTTGTAAAATTAATCTAATTTTTTTATTATTATTAAGCTTTCATAAATTTTGTTTTATTGAGTCAATATTAAATTTATTTAGTACAGGAAATAAACGTTTATATTTATACTTTTAATCAAGTTTTTGTCGTTTTAACATTTTATTAAGTGAATGTTTCATTATCATTGCTGATACTATTATTTTTCTTATTCAACAAATTTTATATAAAAATAATATAAATCATTTATCATTTAATATTATTTTATATTACTTATATAATTTTATAATTGTATTGTATGGCCTACCGTTAGCCAGACCATCGGTCAGGCGATCAAAGGACAAGCGATCGTCCGACCGGAGGATCGTGCGTCTTGATGGTTGTCTCTATAAATATAAAGATAAAGTTCAATTGGAATGAATGCAAAAGCCGTTCAATCGCGAGTTTTCTCAAAAAACTTTAGATGGATTACCACATTAATAACTTAAAGAATCGTCCACCTGTAGTAGGCAGCCTGCGATCTCTTATCTTTAGGTCGCCTGACCGATGGTCTGACTAGGAATGATGGTAGGCCATACAATACAACAATATTTATGGATAAAAATTAAATAAAAAATTAAATGATAAAAACTAAATCAAAAAATAATTATAATATATATATATATATGACACGTATATTTTCATTAACAATAAAATAAATAAAATACATAAATCTAATTATTTTATTAAAAACATTTATACTTTTTTATCATAAGCAGGTGACCACATTTGACTTTTATTAGTTTTTTTAAAAAAAATTGTGTTTTCCCAACTTTTAATTCCTTCTAACCTTTTTATTTATTTTTATATTGATTATGATGTCACGACTAACCAACACAGATGGCTTATTAGACTCCAACCCTACAAAAGTGGGCTAAACCATAAATTTGTGCAAATTCTTAATGCACCTTCTTATTTTTTGTCTTGCTTTCTATCAATATTAAAATTCCTATTTCTCCTCTTTTAAGTTCAAAAAATAAAAAATAATATTTGAATTGTATACATAATTTTTAAATTCTATAATTTAAAAATTTAAAATATTTTTAAATTACATAATTTGAAAGTATTTTTTTTAATAAAAATTTTAAATTATACAATCTAAAAGTAAAAGATATTTCTGAATTATATAATCTAAAAGTTAATTTTCACTTTTGAATGGTATAATTTGGAAATTATTTTTTATTTTGTAATTTAAAAGTTATTTTTGACTTTCAAAACATATAATTCAAAAGTTATTTTTATATTTCAATGTATTCTAAAAAAATTGAAAAAAATATTGTTCAAATTATATATTGAGAAATAATTTTCAGCTTTCAAATTATGTAATCTAAAATTTTTTTCTTAAAAAAAAATAAAAATAAAATAACTTACGAATCTAAATCGTACAGTGGAAAAATCATGTTTTACTTTTTTTAGCATGCTTGATCCATTTAAGTTGCATGCAATTAGTGGACAATTTGATTCATACATATTTAGCTATAAGTACCAATTATTATTCAATATATTAATTTATCTTTTTTAACTAACTAACCCAACTAGTTATGCGTGTCGGCTTTTCCAGCCAAATATTACTATTATATTTCTAAATATATGTTGCTTTTTTATTAAGATGACTTATTAAATAGAAAGTGTTTAATGTTACAGAACTTTTTAATATTAGTGTCCATTTATTCATTTAGGTTATTTATGTTATCAATTTCAGGTTATTTTATAAGATCAAATCCTCTCAGGAAAAAAATATTAAAATTTAAACTAAATTGTTGTATAGGTGCAGGTATCTTAATTAAATTTGATAATTTGAGTTGGTACAATGAATAATAGGTTTGAATTTTTGTATAGTGTGAGTCGAATGAGATATGTATTTTAACTCATTAAGAAAAAAATGGGTAAACTCTTTGAGCGGAAACAATGTAATATAAAAAATATTTTAAAATTAATAAAAAAACGAAACAATTTTACAATTTGCCAATATCTCAAAATTATAGTCCTGTAATAATATAATAATAAAAATAAACAATATAGTAAACATGTATTTAAATAAGTTTAAATTATAAATATTTTATTTAATAGAATATTAAGAAAATTCCTATCTCATATTAAATATAAAAATAATAAAGTTTTGTCTTATAAGTGATAACAAACAAGCCTGTTATAGATAGAAAAACATTTGGAAGTTTGGTTTTCTCTCACAATTAAAATAATTATATTTTTAACAACAATTTAACTTTAATACACGGAATTTGTGCAATGGTTTCATTTCATTGGTTGTGGAGTTGTCAAAAAGTAAGCTACTTTGACTCCCTATAATTCATGTTAGCTATAAGATGAATAATAATAATACTATTTGAAGTTGTCAACCTTTGAGTTTTTTTTTTCCTTGATTTAAAAATGCAATTATTTTAGGTATTTATTTAGATAACAATGACTTAACTTGAAAGGAAAAAATATAGCCGTTATTTCAGTGGTTTAGTTGAACAGATTCTCCTTCCATATAAGAAAATCGAAAAGCATGTGCTCCAAATTTATTCAGGCCATGATTACAACGGTCGACACCAATATTAAAAAAATAATAATAATAATTGCCTAAAATAATGGTAAATTAAAGAAAAGGTCTCATTCTCACACAATAAAAAAAATTAGAAAATTAAAAACTAAAAATAGAAAGAGTAACAGTTGGCTACAGAGATACCTTCTCCTCTCATCATTCATTTTCTTTCCTACCAAGTCAAGAAATCAAAAGTGCATAATTTCATTTTTAAATCAACATTTAAAAGTCAAAGATTTTAGTAAATGTGTTTTATAACGAAGGTTAATAATTATTGCAAGTGTAAAAGCCAACTAATCGGAAATGTTTATGCATAAAACTAAGCATATAAAACAGATTTGATGGTATAAATTATTATTAGTGGTTGTTAAAGTTAATAAATGATTGGGTGGGGAATGAAAAAAAGGGTTTTTTGCGCGTTGTTTGGGTGGATGTCTCGAATTGTAAAATAAAAAATTATTATGAAATAAAAAGAAATAATAAAAAGAACAGAGGAGAAGGTTTTCTCTCTCTTCTTGGGTCTGAATCTGTTTATTATTCGTTGCTTGGGTTGGCACAAACAAACCCTAAGACATTAGAGACGAAGCCTCTCAATCTCCTCTCATCTCACTTGAAATCGTATAATCTTTAAGGTAAATTCTCTCTCTCCCGTTCCTTTCACCTCTAATTTCGCTACTCTTCCCTTGCATGCCTAATTTTGGTTTCTTTCCCCTTTCTCTTATTTCCCTCTCTTTCCTTCTTCGATTCTTCATTTTTTGGGCCTCTTCGGGTGTTCTGCGCTTACGCGAATCCGATTTGGCTTCTAATCCGCCATTCCTTTTTTGGATTCGTCTATAATTTCCTTTTTCTCTTTCAATTGTTCCCCTCTTTGATGGACCGCAGAGACTACCACCACCGTCCTGCTCATTTGGTGAGAATTCCCTTTCCATTTTTTCACTGCAATTCTCTCACCCACCGCTTCCATTTTCAGGGGCAATTACCTCTCCAATTCAACATATCTGCCTCTGTAATTTTTATTTTCCGATTTGCGATTTTTAAAGGCGATGCACCATTCACCAGATCATGCTCATGCTCATGCTCATGGTCATGGCAGAACGCAGGGCGCGAGTTTTTTTTTTTTTTTTTCTCTCGGGCATTGAGTTTTGAGTTGTTCGGGCATCGCGTGTGATAAATGGGACTTGTCTGATTTTTGAAAATTCATGGTTTTGGTGCCCCGGTTCATTTGTCACTGGTCGTTAATTTTTATGGTGTGATCGAATAGCTGGCGATGAGGCACTGTTACTTTTTAACGCTTAAATATCTTAAATTTATTTGTTTATTTATTTGTACACCTGTTTTCAGAGTTTCTTGTTTTTCACTTATGACGTCACGTTTGGGATATTTATGGTTCTTGCTGTGACTATATATGCAGGCACATGCGTCTCCTCCTGATTACTTTGTCCGCCAGGGGAATACAACTTATCAAGACGATCTATTTTTGAGGAAGAGGACAAGGATGCGTCGGTGGCTTTGTTGCACTTGTCAGGTGGAGGAGTCTTACCCATCGAACGAGAATGAACACCTGAAGAGCCCAAGGAATTATGGAGACAGTGAGTTTATGATGGGTTTATAATTTTTTCATATGGTTTGATTACAATCATTGCCTTATTGTGCTTTCTATATATATATATATATATATATATATATATATATATATATATATATATATATATATATATAACTTTAGTCTTAAATTAAAATCTTAAAAGACTAAAATCTTAAAATAATGGTGTTATAGATTTTTATTTTTATATATTATTTAATTTTGTGTATTCTAGTAAGATTTTGACTTACGGTTAGACTTACCATTTAGATACCCAAAGGCTCATAATTTTTCCTTCAGGAATATCTTTGGCTTATTTCTTTACCCTAGTCACTTAAACTTTTAGCTTCCATTTTATTTTCCTTTGATCTTTTTCATTGCTTTTTTGGTAGTAGCCAACGGTGTGCCCTAGGGTAGCGATTTTCGCATTCATATAGGCGACACCAGCGGCTTTTTCCGTATAACTGTTCTCTGCCGTGATACAGGCTTCAAAAACCCAATTTTACAGAAAATTAAACATTGTGTTTGGGGAATTTTTGGGCAAACTTTGATCTTTCCCTCATGTTCTAATATTTTTATTTATTTTTGCTTTAAAAACGTAATTGATGTTAAACCCTTCTACCATGACCTTCTACAAAATGTTACTTCTGGTTTGACCTCTGTTTCCTTTACACTTCTTATTATCATTTTTTTTCTTCCTCCTTTTTGACCTCCCAAACAGTCAACATTCTTCTATTTTTTTAGTCTATTCTGTTATGTTATTTTTCTATTGATTTCACCATCTCCTCCCATTTACTATGTTCACAGTGCTCCAAAATTGACGGTGCTTGTGTGTGTAAATTGTGGTTCGTTATTTATGATAAATTTCTTTGATCTTCGGTGATTGGGTTATATTAATGTAGCCTTGTATTATAATAATTAAATTAGGTATCATCCCCCGTGATTGTAGTATTATATTAATGTAGCTTGTATTATAATATTTAAATTAGGTATCATCCCCCTTCCCGCCAGCGCTTTTAGAGTTAGCTGCTATTAGTATTACTATCCGATATATAATGATGACTTCAGTCAGATGCTTCGACAATCACTAGATCACGATTTTACTACCCGTAGTTCACCATATTAGATCATTGGCTCATTTCCTTGTAATGATTACTCGTTTCAATTATTATTGCTCCAGGCAACCAAAAAGGCTCAAAGGTGTCAGCTCCTGTCAAGCCTGAAACACAAAAGGCACCACCGCCTATTGAAGCTCCAGCCCTATCTTTAGATGAGCTGAAGGAAAAGACTGACAACTTTGGTTCGAAGGCATTAATCGGTGAAGGATCGTATGGAAGGGTGTATTACGCAACCTTAAACAATGGAAAAGCAGTGGCTGTGAAAAAGCTTGATGTTTCATCTGAACCCGAATCAAATAACGAGTTTTTGACCCAGGCATGTCTCTCCTGCCAACTAGGCTAAACCAACTGTTATAATTTATACACTGCAAGTATGTTGGATTCTAGATTCTTTTTTCAATTTATTAGTCTTCTCTCATTCAATGTTTGCTATTTCAGGTTTCCATGGTCTCAAGATTGAAGAATGATAATTTTGTTGAGTTGCACGGGTACTGTGTTGAAGGAAATCTCCGTGTGCTTGCATATGAGTTTGCTACTATGGGCTCTCTTCATGACATATTGCACGGTATGTATCTTGATGTCCCATCTTAACTTGTATTTCATATTCATTTAGTTCTGTCGATGATATTGTTTGTCTTTCTGCTACAGGTAGAAAGGGAGTTCAAGGTGCACAACCAGGGCCAACACTTGATTGGATCCAGCGAGTTAGAATCGCAGTTGATGCGGCCAGGGGATTGGAGTATTTACATGAGAAAGTTCAGCCACCAATTATACACAGGGATATCAGATCAAGTAATGTGCTAATCTTTGAAGACTACAAGGCTAAGATAGCTGACTTTAACCTCTCCAATCAGGCCCCTGACATGGCTGCACGCCTTCATTCAACTCGTGTATTGGGAACTTTTGGTTATCATGCTCCAGAGTAAGCTTCGAGAACCTGCTAGCTGTTCATTTTGTATCTATATTTGCTTTCGTATTTCCTTTGAATTCATATGCATGCTATCCTGTACTATAAAGAAACCTTTTTATATGTTTACACTTCTAGTGCTGCCTGTGGCGTTGTCTTTTTACATAAGCTTTCATGATTTATTACTGAGGATTATTTGTGTGCTTGGATTTCAGTTAGAAAATCAATTCGAGTTGAAAATCAACTAAAGTTGCAAAATAACTCGTATCTTTTAAGTCAACTGGGGCTTGAGATGAATTTTCTTCTGACAAAATTTGAAAAAAAGTACCAAGTATGTTGGCACAGTATTCAACGAAACTGAAAGTTGGTTTGGATGTTCCCAACGAAATCCAAACACACCGTATAAAGTGGAATTTGACATTGAATAATTCCTCTTGTAGTCGTCTGATAAATTTGTTGACGGTTTCTTAACCTTGTTTCCCTTTCCATTTTTGTATGAATTCAAATGTGCAATCTTTCAATTTTACCTGATGATAAACCTGCAAGTATTGATTTGTTAAGTTGTTGTAAGAGGAGTGCATACTGGCTTCTGACGTGAACCAGTTTTTTCTTCCACGATTGACTTAAATTTGCTTGAAATTAAATTGATATAAAGGAAATATAAGCAGTGTATCTCGTTTTCTTGATTCAGCTTACCTTGAAAGGTCTTTATTGACATTTATTTTAGAGTCTGATTGTGCTTATGTTGTCTCTGAGCATTATATTCACTGTTGAAATATGATGAATACCCCTACAATCTAACCCAGCATGTTGTTGAACGAAGTATTTTGTTCATCATTTCTATTAGTATATATGGTTTGTTTTGTTTTGGACTCTGGTCCACTTAATGAGAAACTTTGAAAAACAATTAATATTTTTGGCTGCTTAGCTAAGTTTTTCATCTTTAATCTATTGTTGGTCATCTCGGTTCTTTTGCCTCCTTTGAAATTTTATCTGGTTTTATCGATTCTTAGCTTCTGTGTTGCCAAAACTTTACAGATATGCAATGACTGGGCAGTTGACTCAAAAAAGCGATGTCTATAGTTTTGGTGTTGTTCTTCTTGAGCTTCTTACTGGAAGAAAACCTGTTGACCACACCATGCCTCGAGGACAGCAGAGTCTTGTCACATGGGTCAGTGCTCCTGCTTAAATCTATACCTTGTCTCTGCATGCATTTGATTGATGGTCTTGTTGACATGGTGTTTTTGTAGGCTACTCCACGATTGAGTGAAGATAAAGTGAAACAGTGCGTTGACCCAAAACTGAAGGGAGAATACCCCCCTAAAGGAGTTGCTAAGGTATCTGTTTCTCTTTCACTCTCCCGCTACTTGCACACGCTCATGTGCGTGCAGAGATTATTTATTGACTCATGAATAAAGTTCTGGTGCCTGGATCCTCGATTTGATTCCGACATTAACACTACTTATCGTTGACCATGCAGCTTGCAGCTGTTGCAGCACTGTGCGTGCAGTATGAAGCTGAGTTTAGGCCGAATATGAGCATTGTTGTTAAAGCACTCCAACCACTTCTGAAGACTCCTGCTCCTGCTCCAGAAAGTTAAAGCAAATGAAATGGTTCACTTTGGTTTCTGCATCTTCTGCACAGCTCGATTCAATTATCTCCAGATTTCATCAAATACTGCAGATATATCTATATTTTTATTTTTGTTTGAGATTGGATGTGTAGGATTTAATTGGCTCGTTTCATGTCATTGTTAAATTCCATGTATTTATGGCGTCGCACTTGTTGTGCCGAGTCTGCTGACATATATAGAGCCATGATGCCACATAGGTTTGGGTTGCGTGGTGCATATCTGTGGGTAATGTTGTTTGTCAGTTAACGTTAATGCCCCCATATTCTTTATTTGTTTCTTGCTATCAAACTGAGCTGATACATGTCTTGAAAACCCATCACTTCTTCTTCTATCTATTTTTTTTTCTTGTTCTGCGGTGTGGTAACGTATTATGAATCTTTTCTTCTAATATTCCCATGCCAGTTTCAATAGAATGGGTTTTCAAAATTTCTAAGCAACTTATTTGTATTTCTTTATTTTGATTTGAGTATGGTATATGCAGTAACATTTATCAAAGTGAATTCATTAAAAGCTAATTACTTTTTTTTTTTTTTGTGAAAAATAATTAAATATTAACATTGATAAAACATAATATTTTTATTAAAACATAATGTTAATTACATAACATTTAATTAAATATAAAGATGATAAAAAATAGATAGCACTCACTTCTGTTATATTTAATACCATCATTTTTGTCTAATATAATTACAAGTGGGGTTTTGTTTTTCACTTGGATTTTATATTTAAGTAACTTTTTGCCGTATTTATTTAATTCGAGAAGTTCTTTAAATTTTATATTAATAGGAATATCGGCACTTATATCTACATTTTCTTTTAGTTATACTTTGTCCTATATTCATCAACTTAATAGTCTCTAGATTAGAAAATAAGGAGTATATATCCAAAAAATAATTTTTGGAAATCTTTGTAAAGAAGGAAAATTGAATCTTTTTGAAAAAAGAAATAATGGATGTTTAGTGTTATTTTGATTCATTTATCAACTATAACTAAAAATGTTAAAATTCAATATCTTTTCCTTTAGAATCGTTTTTGAAAATCTTAAGTATGAATGACATGATAATTGTTTGTCTTTAATTACTGAGGTTTTGTCTGTAACATAGGGTAAACTTTTGAACTAGATAGTGATGTTTGCTCTATTAAGATTTTAGTTGACTAATTGTCCTCTTTATGAATACATTGTGATTGTGATATATGTTTTCAATAATTGGATCCTTTTAGCACATTCCATCATGATTGAATTAGTATTACTTCATTTAACACCAAGAGTAATAAAGAATGTTTTCTGAGATAATTTTCACTATTTTCCATCAACTTGAATATTCTTTAGTCTGAATAGTAATTCAATTTGATTGGAGGTAGACAAATGTACATCGGATGAAAAGAAAAAAGAATAAATTTTTCATAATTTTCATTGATATAAATGATTGATTTTGCAATAAATTATAATAATATTGATGATTAAATTTATTAAGACCCATAGCACACCAAAACTACAAAAACAAAATAAAAATACCAACAACAAAAATGTGAGACAGAGAATATGTGAAATCATTATTTTACACATTAACTTCAATTTACAATGCGGATTTTTTTCATAAACTTTCCAATTTTTGTCACTAATGTCTAATTTTTATCGACCCAACAACTATTACTATTTTTAACACTGTGTTCACCGTACCTCTGCAACACTTTCTTTCTCTTTGTTTCATAAACCATTCTCTTCATTTAACACTGTTTTTTCCTAATTGGTTTGAATTCATTTTTTTATCTTGTTCTTTTGGTGGTCTTTTGAATTTGTTCATTTTGTTGTATTTTTATTTAATTTATTTTTATGTATAGGTTTTGAGTTATGCTAAACTTAATCTAATTGCAGAGAAAATCCAACTTAATATCTTTATCCAATCCAATCTCTCCACTATCTAGTTAAATGAATTTATAGTATTTATACACGTTGACTTATTATATAAACAAGTTCCGTAGAGTCAGACTAATACTAATACTAATACATATACATACGTATAAGTACAAAACAAATACGTAAAATTTAGATTAATTTATAAAAATGGGGAAGTGAGAGTTTGTTGGGCCGAAAGTTAAAACAATATTTTCGGAAGTGAAATTGACTGCGCCGTACCGTTAGCTTCAGAAAGAAAAAAAAAAAAAAACGTATTCAGGAGATGGCTATAAGTTGAAGTGTGCAAAGGCTTTCGCCCTAACTTGGTGTGTGCGAAAGAGAAAGCGCAGTGGAAGATTTGAATTGCGATGGGTGATGCTTCAGATTCCCAAGAACAACCCGTTCTTGAATCCGCTGAACTCGAAATGAAGAAGAAGCGATTGCTGGAGGAGCTCGAATCTGCGTTGGCGCCCAAAGACGCCGGTGTCAAAACGGTAACGGCGCTTCCTGCTTCCTTAGCGTTAGGGATCGAGGTCATCGACGAGACGGCGCTGCTGGACTCCGTCGTCAAGAACGGAGGACCAAGGCAACAACCCTCTTCAAGAAGAAGAGGAGGACCCAAGAACAACAACAGCAACATCGGTCACGGTCTGAGGAAGATCGAAGAGAGGCCCAAATTGAAGTCCACGCTCAAGAATGGGAATAATAAGTATTCGCGGAAGGAGTTGGAGGCTCTGAGATTCGTCAACCTAACACAACAGCGTAAATTCTGGAAAGCAATACACGCTGCGTTTCAAAGCACGGTGGCCAGCGAGTACGACACTTTAGCTTCCACTCCTCTTCCGCACAACAAACCTATCCTCAGTAAGTCGTTCTTTCTTTCTTTCATTCTTTTTTTTTCGGTTTCGTTGTTTCGGAATTCAAGAAACGGAATCTTTATGTGAATATGCGGCTCTTCGTTTTAGTTGTCTTTTTACGGAACAATTATTTAGTGGTTGCAGGATTCGTGTTCTGTTTGTTTATCGATAATAATGTTCTGAAATTGTTGTAATTTAAATATTTGTTGGTTCTCTGTTGTGTCGGTGTTTTGTTTGACCCGGAATCCTCACTGTTGACTGCTTCTTGCTTGTACCTTGTGATTTGGTGGTGAAGTTGCTTTTCCTTGCTGTTGTTCACTTGACAATTAGTAGAGTAATGTTTCGTCGAATTTGCTTCTACCGTTCATCACTTCATGGTGTAACTGCATCCATCATTTTATAATTGCCATTTCCCCCCATTTTTATACTTTTTCTCTTCTCCGGTTTTTCTGTTGGAGTTTTTAATGGATTCTTGTATAAATGTTAGGTTTTGAAATTTTGACTTTGATTGTAAGTTTCAACGGACAACTTGTATAAGTTTTATGTTTTAAAAATTTGACTTCAGTTGTATATCCTCACACAGTAGGATAAGTCTGGGTTTTTGTTGATTATGTCATTGCATTATATTTCAAATTTCTTTTCACTGTGGTTTCAATGGCGTCCGAGTTTTATTTTTTATCAATGAGATTTCTTTACTTTTTTGGTGGTAGGGGGCGTTGGTATAAAATGATTTTTTCTGCAAAGTACAAGCATTTCTTTCTGGGGAAACTGTGCAAAACATTATTGCTCCGATTTTTGTAATTCATATTGTGTCAATTTGATGTTTTCAATTTCTGTGATGGACAGGTGTGGCTGCTACGAACGGAAGATGGAGATATATGAATGTCTTTGTACATTGAAGAATGAGCAGAAGGAACCTGGAACATATCTAATATGCAACATTAGTTGACTGTAGACTATGTTCTGATTAGGCACTGACTTCAGTGCATGGTTTCTTGTGTAAAGATTGTATAGGAAAAGTCTTGTGCAGTAGTCTGATTGTAGATTTGAATAATTACTTTGGTCATGCCGTAATGACGATGCTTTGTTGTTTTACTTCATTTTTACTTTGTTGTATGTTGACAAGTACATTGTTGATCTTTCAACACGAACTTTAATTTCTTGCCCACGTCGTGTTCTAGATGAGAAGAACATACTTTCTTTATTTGATCATTGTTGCATTTACAGACTCTAAACTGTATATTTATTCCTTTTTAACCCTTAATAAAATTATTAGCAAATTGTCAGTGCTGGTACTGAGTTTTTGTAATTGCTTTCAGGTGCAGTTTATTGTGAAAGTAGGGATGGTGAATTACAACACATGGGAAGTAGTGAAAATATTACGTCACACTCTTCTACAACTGAGGATGGGGCCTCGATTGTAGAAGAGTGTGTTGAAGATGATGATAGTGATGATGATTATGCTAGCATCCAAAGGCCTGCCTTTTTGGTTGATGGAGAACCTAATTTTGATTCTGGTCCACCAGAAGATGGATGGGAATATCTTAGGCGTGTCAGGTATAGTGATAACTGTCAGCAGCATAATTTTTTTTTCCCTTTGTGATAGTTTCTCTCTGCTTTCTGTTATTCTTTCTCAATGTTGTTAGAAGTTAGAGAAGCTCTATATCTTTGGTCTGTTAAATGATGACGCTGTAGTGAAAAAAACGTGGTTGTTAATCTGTATATTGTTTTCTTGAGCAGGTGGGAGGCAGATCATATTCCAAAAGTAAAGATTGCAAAACTTGATAGAGGCAAATTTAACCAGGAACAGAGTCCTTACATGCCCAAGATTCCTGATATTGCCAAGTGTCCAGATCATCTGTTGCCATTGAAACAGTGGGAGGATGTCTTTCTTGCTGAATTTTCAACACTGAGAACGGTAAGTTCATCATGAATTGCACGGGCCTTAATTTTTCCTCATTTTTCTTTTTATTTGAAATGACCAGGGGTCAAGAGTTGTGCTATTCCTGCACCACTTCTTTGACCCATTTGGAGTTCTTAACTGCAACAGGATGTATTTGAAGTCCTTTAAATTTTTTTATATCACATTGTGCTCTCATTATTTCCCAACCTTTTTTCCAGAATCTCTCATGCCTCGATGGAAACCTTGGTGTTCATCACTCGCAGTTAGTTGGGAATGATTGTGGAGAGTTTTCTGGTGTTATGAACAAGGATGTCTTACTTGGCAAGACAAATAATGCATCCGCTAACTTGACCGCTGAGGATAAGGACAGAACGGTGTCTCCAGAGAATACTGAATCGAAAACTTCAGTTGATAAAACAAGCAGCAGCTCCCCCAGTTCTCCTTTGCTTTCTGCAATCTTAGCAATGGACTCTGTAACCCGGGTAAAAACTCTGCTGAAACGGATTCGCTTACTAGAGGCTGCAGACACTGTTACTAGAGATGATTGCATGTGGCTTTTTGCTCTCTGTGCAACAGTTGATACTCCACTATACGCAGACACCTGTGCTGCTCTCAGGAGTCTGCTGCGAAGGTGTGCTAGCATCCGTGCCGGAAAGGTTGCCCTTGATGACGAGGTTGTAATGTTGAATATATTGGCTACAATTTCGGGGAGATATTTTGGACAATCTGAGAACTGAATAACCACTCTATAACTCTGTTATGACACGTTCTGTTTTTGGAATTGGGATATATAGCCGATGAGACTCGTGCTATGGCTATAACTTTACAGTGTTTTATAGTATGATTTTTTTTTTTTATATTACTTTCTGCTTTTATATTCTTTTGGTGCGAATATGTATATTGGCACGACAAAATCGAAATTTAATAATTTTTTTAAGGAGGGAAAACATTAATTAAAGTTAAGAGAAGCACGAGACAAATTATAGATAATTTTAGTGAGATTTTGTTTATAAATCTAATCTTGTAAGTCTAAATGACGTGAATAAACAGTTGTTGTACTTCACTTTCTGATGCAAGTATATAAAATTAATTAGAAAGTAAGTATTATCAGTGGAGATCAAAAGATTTTGCAAATTCTAATTCTAGTTAATTAGAATTAAAATTGCTTGCCTACATACATGGTGTATATAAGACTGCGAAATTAACGGATATAGAGACGGCTGATCCGGTCGTTGGTTTTTACATCTTGGGCTTGGGCCTATGGTTTTGAGGAAAGTATAAATAAAGGTAGAGGAGGGAGGATGAAGAGTTGTTTTGTTGTGTTAGGAAAAGACAAAGTAGCTATATGTTTTCCGTCAGCACATGTACTCTTCCCTCCCAATTCCCTCCACCCTACCCATGCCGTCGCCTCTGCCGCCTCACCGTCGTCTGTTCCTCCTTCCGCCGCCGGAGCCGCAGCCGCAGACGCCACAACAAGGTCTCCCTCCCCGCCACCACCTCCACCTCCTACTCATCCGAACACAAGTTCGAAGCCGTCATTGACCTCACTCCCCTGACCGCTTTACAATCTGACATTCGCCGATTCATACTTTCCGGAAGAGATGCTTACCTCGATTTGCAAACCCTCTTTACGCTCGACCACAACCGCAGACTCGTCGTTTCTTGCCGCCCTTCCACGGTGCATTTCCTCGGTACTTCGGCGGCTTTGACCTTGGTCACGTTTTCCGTTTTCGGCGTTTTGGCCCAATTGATTTCTAGGTTTTCGTCGTGGCGTCGTAACGCGTCTTACAATAGGCCTCTTGTGGTGCGGAGGGACCGGAGTCTCGGCGGAAAAGAGGTGGTTGTTGCGTTGGGCCAGACGAGCAATTCGAATCCGTTATCGCCCACGGTTCGGGACTCTGTCAAGCGCTCCGCGAAGAATAAGGTTCGGTTTCAAAGAAAATTGCCCGAATGGTGGCCTACCGTTGTCAATGCCAACGGCTATGTTTTTGACGCGGGTGAACAGGAGGAATACAAGAGAGAGGCTTACAGAGTGGTTCGAGGTTTGTTTTCTCTTTTTACTCATTTATCTTTTTATTTTCCTTGGAAAAGAAGCATAGAAAGATTACATGAAACAAGGTAAAGTTGTTTGTTTGAGGCTGAGAATTTGAGATGTCATCTCTCTTTTTTAGTCAGTGCATTTAATTAATTATAGTAACATGGAATAAAATTCTATTTCAGCTTCTTATTATCATAGAAGTTGCTGACGTAGTGGCTCCCTTTAACGGGGGCCATAAGCATTTATCTTCAATTCCTGTTAATCGAAATGCATTGTTTAACGGTAATATAATTTGTTGAAAGCAACTATAATGTGGTTTGTTCGTCCTACTTCTTAGTGTTCCAATCTCGGGATAAATAATGATTCTGCTCATGTGCTTTTTTGTAGGTATAGATACACATTTAATAATTTCTCTAGTGTTTTGCCATCCTTTATAACAAGTTGCTACTCACCCACTTGATTTCCAGCAATTACAAACAGTAGATTGGCCGGGAATGACATCATGGAGAGTGATATAATTCAAGTGAGTTCTTTTCCAACTTTTTTTTCTCTCCAGGGGATTTACTAATTATCAAATGTATATAATGAGTTGTGTTGTGTTGGGATATGGTAACATAGTTGTATTGTGATTGTTGTCATTATTTTAATAAAAAATAAGCACTGATGGTTTCTGATTTTTTTTTTTATAAATGAGTGCTTATAATAAAAAAATTCTATAATAAAAGGGAATCAGTTTGTGTCTCTTCTGATAACACTTAAAATGTTTGTTGCCCACACACATGAACAGTTACGTCAACTGTGCAGAACTTCTGGTGTGCAAGTGTCTGTTGAACCAACAAATGTCCGGGACAACTTGTATCGAGCATCTGTTAACTTTGTTTTAAATGTGTGCAGCAGGTGTGACATTATTAACCCTGCATTCTTGTCTATCTCTTTGTTCACTGCCAAACGGCATCTGTTAATCATGCTGTCTCCTATTTTTGTGAAATTTGTTGGCGATCACTCTGTTTCTATTCAGGGCACCATCTTACTCTACTTCAATTGATATTAATGGTGAGGATGCTTCGCATTTCCTTGCTGGGTTTGCTGAAAATATTGGCCTTCAAAATGTTCGTGCTGCAACAATTGTGTCTGCCGCTGTTGCTGCACGCACACGCTCCTGTCTTCTACAGGCTTGGGTAATTTTCTTACTCTAAATCGAGTGATATGGTAATATTGCGTTTAAGCATTTGGGGTTTTCAAAATTACATTTTTTTTGGAACAAACATTAGTGAGGGCAGTTATATTTTCAGTTAAAATAGTTTTTTATAGTAACTGTTCTTTATATAAATCTTTTATGAATATATTAGAACTTCACGCCATTAGACATGACCATTGTGCCTGTTAACTTCTCTTTGGTGGTCACTGGTTTGCATGCATGTAGAATCTATTTGGAGGTCTTAAAATTGAGTGACGAACTTTGAAGTATTGTAACTTAATGCCTGAAATTCTCGCTTCATTCAGATGTCACTTTTTCATAAAGTTCATAGTTGACCTCTTGTTCTCTAAAAAAAATGTTTTTTTCCCTCTGGAATGCACTTTTAAATTCATGTTTTGTTATTGTTTTCAATTACAGGCTCTGGAAATGCAAGGCAAGCAGGTTGAGGCTATGGTGGAACTGTCAAAGATATGCCTTCTTCTACGAATATTTCCTCCTGAGGAGTCGTCAGTATGTATCTTCAATAATAATTTGCATTTTTTCCCATTAAAGTTCCCCACTTCCTTGGATGAACAACTTATATGCAAGAGATTCTCCTGTAGTAGGTATTAAGTTTATTCTTAAAGTTGAGGACCATCTTAGCTGCTAGACCATTGAAGGAGGGTCGTGTGGTGTGAGAACCAACTCTTAATCATTGTTAAGTAATTCAGAGTTAACTCGTGAGTGAGGACCCAATTTAAAGATATAAAAAGTTGTCTGATAATTTGTGGGATTAGTTTTTAAAATTTGAGTGAAAAGTCACTCAACTTAAAACTGGAGACAAGTGGCATTTGTATGTAGTATTCTGTATAGATATTTGATATTTTCATCGTGTTTTTTTTTTTTTATTTCACTGAACTTAATTCCCCTGTTAATTCTTAATATTTGCA
>Ga0209589_1000470_pt1 | contig 56541 bp, 22 predicted proteins | sample CowpeawhiteBW_FD_187525 | JGI IMG/M metagenome (GOLD analysis project Ga0209589, IMG submission 187525) | Root nodule microbial communities of legume samples collected from California USA - Cow pea white BW (SPAdes) (version 2) | ecosystem: Host-associated > Plants > Roots > Nodule | place: USA...
ATATATATATATATATATATATATATATATATAATATAATATAATATAATATAATATAAATATTTAAAAAATAAACTTAATTACAACTTATATATACATGTTACAAATTTTTTTAATATATATATCAAATCACTTGACCTAGATACTCAAATTATTTTATTTTTTACTTTTGTAATTTCTACACTTGAAATTTTACACTTGTAAAAAATAAAATAATTTGAATATTTAAGTGTAGTGATTTGATATATAATTTCAAAACAATTATTTTAATATTTATATATAAATTAAACTTTTTTACTAATTTGATATCAAATTGGAAATGACAAAATTTGATCGTTTTAATTAATATGAGTACTAAATTGAACAAAAAATTTAAATAGAGAACTAAATTGAAAACAACTATTATCACTAATACGTGTCATTATATCACTATTATTATTGAGTTTGTGATGATGTTACAAGATGGGATTGGTTATTGTCGCTAGATAGTGCAATTAAAAATAAAATAAAAAAATTAGTTTATGCGTTGATATTCTAAAAAATATGAGAAAAACAAAAGTATATATCACTATTATTATTATTATTATTATTATTATTATTATTTAAAATTTAGTTACCCGTATCTCGTATAATCGAAAAAAAATTATACACATACATGGAATGAGTTGACTCGAAGGAAGTGATTCTGTTACATCGTTATTTTCTTTTTCTTTCAATTCAAAAGTTTTAGATTCCCACCCACACTTATAAAATCAGTTTTATGAAAAAAAAGTCCAAAACATTCAATTGAAAAGATGTATGTTGATATTTAAAAAAATCGTTAATTTAATTTCTGTATATCATGTTTCATATTAGTCTTAAAGATTAAGGCTGTGTTTTTTTATAGGTATAGATATGGGAGAGTGTGAAGATGGATTTGTGTTGATTTGGATAAATGAATTTGTGTGTTTTTTGAATGGATTTAGAAGGCAAAGTGAATGGATTTCGAAATAATTTTTTTTTTATATTTTTAATTTTAAAGAGATAGAGTATAAAAACTTTCTCATGATGACCAAAATAAAATTTTGCTGACCAAAAATATATATTTTTTAAATTTTTTATTAATGAAAATCATCGTATATATTTTGTTAATTTTAGAAAACTCATATTTTATCGATGAACTAATAGTGTAGATAGAATTTGATATCTAATTTATTTATATTATATGGATGATGAATGATGATAAATAACGTAAAAAATAGCGTAGTATTAGAAGAGGGGGACACGTGGGAGGGAAGGAGGGTGCATCCATCTATCGTCGTCGTCAAACTCTAACCCAAACCCTATCTAGCTTCGCTTTTGCCCCTTCTCATTCACTCTGCCCCAATTCCAAAATTCCCAACCCTAACCCTAAAACCGAATCTTCTGATGAAACTCGACACGCCATACTCCACGGTTTCAGAATCAGGTTCGATTCCCTAACCCCTTAACAAACCCCTTTCATCTCTTCGCAGTTTCTCCATGGAGGGCTCTGCAGAGGATCTCGGAGCCCCCGAGTCATGGGAGGTTGCGGATTTGGACGAGTCCATGAACCGCTTGAACCTCATGCTCTCTTCCAGCAAGGATTCCAACCATCCTCATCAACGTCTCTCCGACGATGAAGTTCCGCCGCCGCCACCGCCTCCTCCGCTCCCTTCAGCCAGTGGCGACAAGGTTTCCGATGACGTCGTCAATCAAGTCGATCAGTTCCTTCGGGAAGCCATTCAGAACCCTCGCGAACGACTCTCAAGTAGGTTTACCTTTACAAACATCAATTAGTTGGGGGAATGCATTTATAAGCTCTTGTTTGTTTCAACGTTTTTAGAGAAACTTTTACTTTGTTAATATTTCGTGAATTAATAGACTCTGAAATCCTAGATTTTCTTTTGTTGGGTGTTATATTGGTATATCAGGGAGTTTATTAGGTTCTGATTACTGTTAAAATTTCTGGGCTGTAATTAGCTAAAATGCCAGTTTAATTTTACGCCTGTGCGGTGTAGTTAGAGAAACAATTCCGTCATAGTTTCTGCATTTTCAAGTGTAGCTATCTTATGAAAGGATTTGGGTTTTTGAAGTGAAAGATTCTTATTTGGAATGTGCTTCTCGTTCTCTGCCCCCTTCTCACCAGGAGATATAATTCCTTATTCCTCACGTCTGTAGTGAATGCCTCATTTGAGAGGAGTCAAATCATATGAAAACTCAACCAAGCTGCTTCTTGACCTTAATTTTGAGTTTCAACTATCTAATTTATTGATCGCAAGATAATGTGTTTTGTTTGACTGGATTTGCGCAGAGGCCTTTTCCTGTGCCTTTCAGATTTAGAGTTTTCGGGGACTTTCTAGATATATTTTCCTGGGAGAGTGATGATACCTCCCTAAAATAAAAATTGAGGATGCAAAAACGTAGTTATTTATATTTTAAATTTTTTCACGTAAATGTTCTATTTATATCACGTGATTCACTTGCTTGCTACTTTTCCAATGATTTTATTTTATCACGCATGTATCATTTGTTTGGATCTAATAAGTGTTGTTTTCATAGAATTTTATATTGCTCCTCACTGATTAAGGTTTATAATTTGATATTCAGTCTTGAGGATGGAGCAAGATGTTGAAAACTTTATACGTGATCCAACTCAACAACAGCTTGAATTTAAGCAGCTTCCAACATCCTATTTGAGGCTTGCTGCACATCGGGTGGCTCAGCACTACTCATTACAGTCGATGGTTTTGCTAGATAATAGTTTACCAGATGGTTCTGGCTCAAGAATTATTGTTCGCAAAACCTCTGAATGTAGGCTTCCAGTTATTCGCCTTGCTGACATCCCAGTGAAATTATCATCAGAAAACAGTGCTGTCATGAAGGTTGCAATCAAACAGAGGCCACAGAAGGGAACACAGATACTTAGTAATGCAAATTCAAACTCAATGAAGAATAGTAACTCTAAAAGTGTGGAAGAGAGAAAAGAAGAATATAACCGGGCCCGCGCTAGGATTTTTAGTTCAAGCAATAATGGTGGAACTCTAGCTGGGAAGCCAGAGTGTGAGTCAAGACAGCAGGATAACTCATTGCATGTTTCGTTGGGGGTTCCTCGGGTTGAAGACAAATCAGCTTCGGTATCTGATGTCACTTCTGGTAGGGGGCTGGTTGAGTCTTCAACTAATACCAATAGGGCTAGAAGTAGGACAGAGAAGGAGCCAGTTGGTAGGTATAGGCAAAATAATAGGGTGGCTATATTTCGGGACCGTGAGGTTGATCGCAAAGATCCTGATTATGACAGGAGCTATGATAGGTATTTGTGCCTTTTACCTTGTTTGTCACACACTTGTTTGCTATGTTTTGTGATCTCGTTTTTTGTTCTTTGTAAAAAATAAATGGAAATGGTTTGAGTTTGATGGCATAAATGATTTCACGCAAAATTATCATAAATTTCTGTATGTTTTTTCATATTTAGGCCACACTTTCATTTATCTTGTAGTTATGGAGTTTATACAGAATATCTGATGTCAATTTATCATTCCGCACAACAAATGAATAATTAATAATTGATAACCACGACATTTGGACTTTGCAGTTAGCTCACATTAAGATATACTGTCCTATGCATACAGCTAGCACCTCCTTCGTATTGAAGATTTAGTTTGATGTATAGTCAACAAAATACTCAGACTTCCCTGTTTGTTTGCAAGTTCTCTTCAAACCTAGAAAGATTTGAATGATTGTTATGTTATTATTTTGATACTAAAATATTATTATAGCAGGAATCTGAAATATTTCTGCAGTTAATTTGAAATAATGTGGTGACTATTGAATATGGACTGTATTCCGGGTGGGGGGTTTCAGAACAGGCCAACTCATTCCATCCCAACCGCCACAAATGGTTGGGTTGGGCCTATGCTGGGCTGAAAATCCAACCTTTGGGTGAGTTGAATTGTCTGACTATAATTTTTTAAGAATGGGTTACAGAAGGGTGACCCTTCTACAAAAATAGCAAGAAAGTCTTATCCCATCAGGCCAGGTCGGCTACATGGGTCACACAATGTCATCCGGCTTGATTATAGACCATAGTTTCAGAGATGTAAATTTAATAATTGAAAAAAATATAAACCATCCAAACATAGCCCTTAATTATTTCATCAAAAACATCCTAATTCTTGAAACATCACCAATGGCATTACAAGGTCAAAGATACATGAATACTATAGTTCATTGACACACTAAGTCCATTGTCAAAAGTAAGTCATAATTCTCCAATAAACCATAAAGCAAATACCAAAGGCCATACTTAACTAAAAATGAATTAATAATGGGTCAGCGATCAGCCCAATCCAACCCATCTCAAAGCTATTTGCATGTGGGTACACGGGGTGGGTTGTAATGGGTCAGTAGGTTGAGTGATTCTACTCAGCCTGCCTTGTTTAACCAATGAGTGATATTCCTTAAGTTATAACAGGCCAACTCAATGGGTTGAATTGAATCCATTTTTCCATTTCCAACTCCAGGACAACACGTTTGTGTCTATCACCTATCATAATAATCAACCTTTTGGCAGGCTGATGTCCCAAGGAACTTGTCAGTTTCTTTGTTATTTAGCATGTGATTGTATGCAAGATAAAAACTGAGTTATATTTAATGCATGAATTAGCCTAGTAATCTACTTATAACTTGTATAGCAGGTACATGCAAAGATTTGATCCTGGTTTTGGGTTCAATGGAGGATCATATGCTATACAGCCAATGTATACGGCAGTATTGAATTACAACACTGAGTTTCCACAACTTGGATCCTCTCACAGACCCCAGCTTTCTGCTGAACACCAACCACGACCTCTTCCACAGCATATACCCGGGCCATGGGCTGCACAATCAGCACCTGCTGGACTTGGATATGGACATCCTGAGACCATGATGCCCCCATTTAATCCTAATCAAGTTGGTGCACACTCATCATCAACCATGTATCTGCATTCATCTCAGTATCCCTGTCAGCGCCCTGGAATGCCGTTTATCCATCACGAACATGTTCACCAACCCTTTGCACAGGTATAATGACAACCATAACCTCCAATCTATGTACCGTGTTTTGATATGGTCAATAGTTTTCTTGTTAGTTGCTTAATGTTTTGCTTGTGATATGTTTTGTTCTAACATGAACAAAAAGAAAGCAATTTAAAATTATTGTATAAAGCTTTAGTTACATAAATGTCCATGTTGTTCAAAGCCATTAAAGGAATTTGATGGCAGTTATATAGAGATGTAGATCAGCATTCTAATAATAAATGAGTGTCTATAAAACCGTGATGCAAGTTATGTTCCATAGTCTGCCAATTTGATTGATATACATGTATGGACATAATTATGCAAATTTTAATGTTCTATAAAATTATAATAGAACCATTTGATCAGTTATAGAGAAATAAAGCTCTATTGAAAAGTGATACTGTATTTTCTAATTAAATAGTAACCTTAAGATGTTGAGGTTTCTTTTCAATTGAGAATTTATTTGATTTAACCATGTAAACAGATTGAACCTTTTAAATAAAAAGCAAATTTCATAGACATATGCAGCATTTCAAAGTAACTTTGGTAGTGCAACTTTTGTATATTACATTATGTACACAGATATCGATCACAACATGACACTAGAACAATGATATTAGCCATGTATCATGTTAGTAATTACAAAACTTTCAGTACTAGCATATATAATTTCAATCACACTTGGCATTTTTAAACTTTGGAGGTAAGTTCTGTCAAAGTACTTATTTAAAGGATCCCCAAAACTGCGAGGATTTTTACACTGCAATTTAAACTATGTATTATCTTGCATTACAAAGCAAGTTTTTGCTTTACCTTTTCTTGGATTACACTTGAAAATTGTCTGTTTAGTCTTCTTAATTGGTGTCCTTTTAAGAAGTGTATTGAGCAGCACCTCTCTCTTATGTGTTGTAAATTCAATTTAATTCCATCTACGCTGCCATAATGCCATGTGATTTTTTACTAATATGATGTATGTTTATGTTACACATCGTGTGTTAATAGCGTAGAAATCTGTCGTTTTTTTGGCTTTGTTTTGGATATTGAAAATTCCACTCTTTCATTTACTTGATACTGCAGTCTCATCAGCCCCCACCTGATGCAAGTTTTGGATTGGCCCGGCCCCGGTGAGGGGCATGGGCCATGCCTGCACCCAGTCAGCCAGGGTACAAGATGTAAGATCTTGGGCTGCTGAAGCTCCAATTTTCTTTTAGCTGATTGGAGTGCAGGCATATAGGCTGAGTTTGGTTGGAATGAATTTGCATATTTCCGAAAGATCATCCTACCAGCATTGATCTATCCTTCCAATCTCGGCTTTACAGGGATGCTTCCTGCATCTTCCACCAGTCCGTGAATGTGTCTCTTGTAGACAATTGAATTTCTTGAGGAGCTTTTAGAGCGTCTACTGTTGATCATGAGGACTTCTTCACAGGAAACGGAGCCAAAAAAGTTTGTTCTTGACTTGGATGAAGGTATGTGTTAGTATATATAAAAATATTTTATCATATCTTTTAAATTCTTATAGAGTATTCTAAGTTTCGTTATTTCCTCATAATCTGTCAGGACCAGATATCATATTTACTTATCGTGCCATGATTTGCTTTTCTAATTAATTAGCTAAAGATTATGTGTAATGCAAGTAAACATTTGATTTTATGAACGCATCAATACATTGTAATACATCTCAGTTAAACATAAAGTAGTGTTTCATTCTCTTTCATCTTCTTTAATCTCTTATAGTTAACAGTGCAAAGCAAATTTTACATTAGCTTAGCGCTTGTCAAGCACATGATGATTGCAAATGAAGCATTTGTTAAAACGACCTTTGAAGGAATTTATTTAATTTTATATTTTGTGATTTTGTTGTTTTGGCTACAGCTCCCTCAACAAGCTTTAGGGGTTTCAGTTAAAGAGTAGTACGTCATTTGCCTTGAGGTTGCAGCAACTTTTGATGCTGAGATTTAACTGAATTTTCCAAGCTTTAGTCATGAGTCGCTATAATTTACAATATCGTCTGGTGAATTATCCTTGACCTCATGTATAATACATGACTAACTATAGATTTGAGTTTGTATATTTCACTCAGTTCTAACATTTCTTTTTCTGGATTTCCTTATTATCTTACATATATTATCAATTTTTTAGAGTATCGCCTATTTCCTACATTCTTTAATGTGCATTCAATGAGATAACCGATGCCCCGTATTGGTGGGAGTGAGAGGGGTGGTGAATGTTGAACTTGGCGATGTCTCTTATAGATAATTTATTTACAATGTAGTTTATGAAAAAAAACCCATTCATTGTTTTCGAGATTAATAGTTAGTACAATTAATGCATCAAAAGAAACATCCAAATTAACTTGCTGATCATCCTCAAAAGTAAAATAAAATAAAAGATAAAAGCAGTGATGGAATGCGGAGTGTGTTTGGCTCAACGCGTTCGGTTGCTGCCACATCTGTCACAACTTGCAGAATTGGAGGTGTAACCAGGAGTTGTCCATACCCACAACCAGGTATCGTCATAAGATTCCTCCACGTGGCGGGATTGCTACTAGTTTTTCACAAGTGTCTTTTGGTGTTTCATTTTACAGTATTACATGTTGAAGCAGGAACGTATATAGGATTATCTGTGGTCTGAGTTTTTCGCTAAAAGAAAGAATTCATAGAAGTTTTTATTTTTTGGTTTCATTAAAATGAAAGTAAAAAAAGGAGAGCATGCCTAAAACAATTTATCTTTACATTTTCTTGTTTTCATAGTTCAAACAAAGGGATAAGTGTTGCCGGGTTGATTGCAAGTAGTAACTAGTTGTAAGGTAGCCAATATTTAATCATTTTACTATATAAAATGACAAAACACCAACTGTGTTTGGGCGTGGTTTAATTTGAAAATCTTGATGAGTAAAGTTGATTTTAAGTACATATTTTAGAGTCCCTTTGTTTGATACTTTTGATAAAAAATAATATTATATTTTAAATATTTTATCGTATTATGAAGTTCAAGATTTTGAGATTTTGAAAAGAATTGACAGCATACTTTTGATTATTTTAGGCTCTATTGAGTAATTTCTCAAAAAATTGAAATTCTAGACACCATTTAATTGTATTTCTATAATTATAAATAAAATGAAACAGTTTCAAGTTTTCATAAACAATTACAACATTTCTAACTTTTTTTTTTGGCAGTTTAAACAATCAAAGCCTCTAACTTCTAATAATTTAATCATTTTTACGTATTGAAAGTCTGTCAAATAACTTCTAATAAGATTTTTTTTTTTACTATATTTTGATAAAAGTGCCCTCATAAAGTGTTCTTGGGTGTTCATAGACAAAAAATGTACGAGTATGTAAACAAAAAGAGAAAAAAGTGAAACTGAAAATACTAGTCTCAGTTGAGAAAATTTTCAAACTTAAATACCACATCAGTGAGTATACGGGACTCCTAAAATTGATCTCCGCAATAAAGTTAAACCACTATTGATAACGGACAAAGAACGATATTGTTAGGAGACTGTCCTGTGTTTTATGAACGACTGAGGTTAGAGCAATGGAGTCTGCACTTAATTGGACATAAAATAAGCCTATTTCAAAATAGTAGCTTCCAAGTCGGTGACTCAGGATATCATGATGTAATTACTTGTTAGAGGTCTGAGTTCTTAGGTTTAAAATTCGAATATCCATAATCGGGTAGCAATTTCATTAGCACATTATAATTCTACCAGAAAATAAAGTTATCCCTCACCATACATTTGTGTTGCTGGTGCATCGCTTGAAACATTTTCATTAGAAATAATATGCATTTCATAGGAAAACAATTACTGACTAGGCTCCAAGTGAAAAACAGGACTACTAGTGTTAAATATGAGAATAGACTTTGAGATTTCAAGGTGCCACTCTAACTATCTACTCTGACATTGTAAGAACCGCTGACAAGAAAAGCCATGCTTTAATTTAACGTATTTACAAGTACCCCTTTTTGGGCAATTAAAAAGAATTGCAAAAGAAAAACCTGGCATAATCCATCTAAAAGTCTGGTAAGAAAGTTCATCTGCTTGAGTTCAAGGAGGAAAACAAAGTTTTGTGCTAAAGATTGAAGCAGGGAAGCAAAGCCATCGTAAAATATAGTGCTTAGCACTTACTCGGGAAAACGTTATAAAACATAGCTCAGCAATCCACAGTCAGCATCTTGTCTACGCTTGAAAAGCTTTGATAGAAACCTTTAAAATGCTTGTAAGCAATGTCGATATCTTCCTTCCCACACATTTCTCTTATACTGCAATCCAAGTAAAAGCAGACTCGACTATAATTATAGGATTTCAATAAGGCGGCAAGAATGTGACTAGAATAACAGCTAATGTGCTCAGGATGATAACAAAACAATAATTATAGGCAACATACCAACAACTTGCACTTTATTCTAAAAGAGAAATTAATGCCTTAAATGTAAATACCGAATACCACAAATTGATTCCCCCCACTCTGTTTAAAAGTACTAACAAATCCTATGGTCTGACTTTCATCTTTGCTCATTTCATATGCAATATGTATTTGAACTGACTACCAGACTTGTTTTTGACATGGTGACAAAGGCTTTAATTGAATACATGCTTTATTTTATTGTCCCTCTAAAAGAAGTTTTCATGCAAAAATCATTTGATACCTGTGCATTGAAAGTTGAGCAATTCCACAGTCAACAGTTCGGATGCCAACTCCAGAAGCAAGTATTGGACCTATGGTCGATCCGCATCCCATGTCATTTCTAACAGCAAAGTCCTACAATTTGAGTAAACAAAATTTACGTAATGTAACGATCAACAAATCAGAAAAGAAGACACAACACTCTCCTCGTCGACACACTAATTTACATTTTCGATTATTCATGCGCTTTACTGTCTGTTTTCCTGTAGTGATTCAAAAGTTCCTTTCGCAAAGAGAAAGAGCTTCCTAAAGAGTACACTAACACAGTAGCATTAGTAAGTTATCTCAAATGGTCTGTGATTAACAATATTACTTATAGTATAAAATAATTGATGTAATGGAAACTGATATGCTAGTTCATAAATGGACGGTAATATATTGCTAAGCTGTCATGCACATCTAAACTATCCACCAAAATGCTAGTGAAAAGTGCAGGAGTTGATGCAGACATACAAACTTGTTCGTATTAGGAAGTTCTAGATCTAAAACAAATTAGAAGAGAGAAGTATATACTCCCCACCAAGCATAACTTGAGTCTTCTTATTTGTTGTTTTTATTTCTGTGCATCGTACACGTAGATGAATAAAATTACTTTAATTTGATTTAATTAAAAAGCAATTTTTTATTTTTTATTAAGTTCTAGTTTAAAATATATGTCCGATTCATGAATTTGTAATGGATGAACCTTTAAGCTAATATATATCGAGAGATTAATTTTAATCAACACTGAGCAAAGTACAAAGATTGTTAATGTTAAGACTAGCACCGATGGTGGCGGATATAATAAGACAGGTAAAAGATACTCTCGGATAATTTCATTGGATACTTGGTCTATTATTCTTGGCGATGGAGTTAGGTTGTAAAGTGAAAAGGTTTAAATACAGTAATTCAAATAACTAAAGATAACTTAAACCAAACAAATTATCCAAAGTAGTAACTCAAATAACTAAGGTAGTTCAAGAGAATTTTAACTAACATTGAGAGAAGCAATTCAGGAAAAATTACTCAATCGAGGAGAAGTTAATAGATTAAACTTAGTTTGATGCTCCTATATTTCATATTGTTGACGTGTCAATAAAATAATTTGCATTTCAGAGTTCAGACTTTATAAATAGGTGTTTCATGGGTATAAATTAATGCAACCAAAAAGAAGAATAACCTGAGTAGGAAGGTTGTAGATTTTTCCAACTTCTTTAAAAAGAAAAGATGTGATTCCACTAGTAGCATAGCGCTGGTTTGCATTGTGCTTAATTACCAATCCTTTCTGCAGCTCTGGTCGGTGGAGTTCTTCGTGCTTATCCATAAAATTCGGATGAACTCCATGGGCCATATCCGCGGACACTATTCAGCATAGAATCCAAAAGATACTTTAGTGATCCCCAATATAAAGCCAATAGATACATAGTGAATAATATTATAAATCACATAAAATACAAATGGTACAGCAGTAGTTGCTGTCCTAGAGTAGCAGACTCTTACAGAGATGAGTTCCCAGTCCATACTTAAAAGAAACAATACACACAATTGACATAACCAACTCTCTACTACACACACACACACACACACACACACACACACACACACACACACACACACACACACACACACACACATATATATATATATATATATATATATATAACTGATTAACAGGAACTTTCAGTATGACATGAAGATGCCACATGCCCTCTTTTGATATACACTTTGCAGATGGGTGATATTCCTTGGGACAGGATCTAATAATGGATTATTCCTGGTTTATTTGGACCTTTAAATTTACTATTGCTTATTACTATTTTCCATTGAGTATATGATCTTTTTACCTAAATAGGAATATTATATTATTACTAGATTTAACATCTAACTAGAAGGAAAATTTTTAATGTTGCAGGACAAAATCATAAGCACATATTAATTAAATCCAGAGAGAAATCCATGCTTAACCTCTTTCCCTGTTTTTGTTTTCCAAAGCTAAGTTTGTACCCAAAAAATCAAATTAGCATTCTAATAGATCTAGCAACCAAAGAAGGTTCCACACCACACCATTCTTATTTTACATTTCAAATTATCAACTGTCCAGCCAAAGCCCATAATGTGTGAGCCTTAAGCCTTTCCAGAATCAATCGTAATTAGGTATTCTGGTCAATCTATAACACATGAGGAATAACCGAAAGTTTGCAAACAATCCATAACCACGATATTATAATCAAGCTGGTGTTATCAACCCTTGTGTATAATGTCACAAATTTACTTTGGAAAGAAAACAAGTGGATAATATACCAAGAAATGATTGACGAATAGTGCGTTCAAAAGAGCCTTCACCAACATAGTTATTTGCCAAGTCACCAACTATACGCCTCATGGCCTGAAACATGGTGGGTGCTCCAGCTCCTTGAATAGAACCTGAACCCACCTAAATAGAGGCAGTTAGACATATCATCCAAAAATCATTGGTGAAATGTCATTTTATACTTCAATAAGGTTGATGATATATCAAGAAATGTCATATAAGGAAACAATTCCATCTAATCTTGCATTTTAATAATATTTATTATTAAAAAAAGGGATCTTGCACGTAACTTATTCGATGCCTCGCCCCAAGTGGATGGAACGAATTAATAGAAGAATTAATTGCTTCTCAACATTGTCTCAGGGATTGAGACCCCAAAAGGGTTGAAATAACCTACTTTGTGTCTGGTGTGCAAGGTTAATTAATTTAGTCCTTGCTTTTGGATTGAAGAAAAGCAATTATGATCTTTCTGTTTGCTACTTTATTCTAATGTTCTACCAACATGGTAGTATATGGAGATGATATACTTGTAGTTGGGACTGAAACCCTAAACTACGCCCTACGGGTATTTTTTTTTTCTTCAATTATAAACAATTAATCTGTGCTTTTGGTGAATCCCATGTATTTTGATCCTAATTTGAACAATTTTCAACATAATAAGCACATAACCTATTGTTGGCAAGAAAAAAGGGACAAAATATGACATCTATAAGCATTAAGCATACAAATCAAGAAAAATAAATACCTCCTCATTGTCAAATAGAGCAACCATCCGAATTGCATGATCACTTGCTAAGTTATCAGGAGATTCACATGAATCAATAAGCGCCCTTAGTGCACAATAACTTGAAGCCAGATTATCTAATCTTCCAGAAAATATAAATTCATTGTTTCCACCTCCAAGGCAGCTAGGTTGAGTGTCACAAACATTCAGTTCAATGTTCACTATGTCATCAACATCACAGCTCAATTCATCTGATAGTACCTGAGAATTAATATAAGGGCTACTGTAAAGAATAGTAGTCAAAGGACAGGTAATTCAGTAATTTATAGTTAAAAAAAAATTAAGATCATAATGGATAAACTATATCAGAATTCCATTCGAAGAATAAAAGTATATCAGTTCTTAAAACACATAGAAATCAATCTAGTTTGAGTGAGGAACCGATTCCAAAATCCAAGCTAACTCAGGCATTGAAATAAAAAATCAGAGGCATCAAACCATTCCCATGTGAATTCATTTAGCATCATTAGAAGTTAGGCTGTTGTTATCATTTTCACACAGTGTTCCTTGTTCCCTCCTTTTTTCTTAATTACCAGCTACTCTAATTAGCCAATTCAATTCCTTCTCACATTCTTTTTATTTGAGAACTAATATATGAAAGCAATAAAACATCTTGTTTTACAGTACTTAGTCTCAACACAATCATTACTTTTTCTGACTTAAAATCTTCCTCCCCAATGTCTAATGAAACCAATTGATTGGTATATTGCTTTGTAATGCACTAAAGAATATGTGTACAATTTCCTGTCACTAATAAAGTTCTACTACAATAGAAGAATGGTAATTTTAAAGGTGAAATATGTTTCTTATAATACTTCCTCCGGTCCTTTGTAAGACACATTTTTAGAAGAAATTGTTGGTCCTTTTCAAAAGGCTTTTTATAGTTTCTATATAATTTTGGATTTATTTTCCTTGTTTAAGTATTATAAGTATTTTGTGTTTTATGTTAATGAATAGTAAGGAAATAATTTAAAAACTTATTAATAATGAAGGTCAATTTGGTACATTGGTAACATTTTAAAATAGAATATCATCTAAATTAATTACCATTATTGTCTGCATGATTTTATTAGAAGTGTCTCAAACCAGAAAGAATAGTGAACAACAATTGAATTGACTTCGCCACTAGTATTTCTTTTCAAGTCAAATTTTATTGACAAGGGTTTGAAATCAATATCTTTTTCATTGGATTTGCAGGGTTTCTGTCATGTGACCGTTGCAATACATAATATTTAAACGAAGTGCAGCTAGTTTGAATTGAACATGGCGTATGTTCAAACTTTTGACAATACTTCACATTCAACTTGAAATAACCAAAGACAATAGCTACCTGCATTAGCAGCGAATGATGATAAGATTTGGATGACAATGCACCATTCTTCTCCTTGGATTCCGAAGAAGTGTCCTCAGATTTTATTGAGAGTAAAGGAAGAAGATGAGTCTCTAGATTTGGTTTGAAACCATCTTGGTTCACTGTTCTAAACAATAAAACAAACAAGAGAGGGTGATAGGATCTGCTGCTAGCTGCATGTTTCTGTTTCAGAACAGTGGCAAATGACAAAAAGTACAGGAAAAAACAATACTGGGGCCAAATAGGAAAACCAGATAAATTCCCACCAAGTTACCAGTAACAGTGTTTTGATAGTTATTACACAATAGCCTACAATAATTGAACAACTTCAATTTTATAAAGCACAACAAAGTTGTTTCAGCTTGGACAAGAACACCAGCAACTGTATCAGTACAAAGATAACCATAATCTTCAGTTTTGCACAACCACACGAGACTTTATTACCCGATATATCAAGTATGACCTTAAATTTGATAAAATATAAATGCAAGTGACACAATCTAGAATCATGGTCATTTCACTAAAAGAAAAATCATTTTTTAACCCCCGATCTACTTCTGTTGTATTTTTAAATAAACCAAAATAGAAAAACCCATTCGTTATTACCCATTCCATTCTAAGATGTCCACCGAATTGGCAATCAATACTATGTGGTGAATGTATTGGATCCAAGACAGTTCCTAATGAAGACGATAAAAGACTACCGAACGGTTTTCCGACTACATAGTCACAGGAAAACAAACAACAGAAAAAACCAACTTAACAGAGAAAAATAATTAACCAACTAGCTTAATAGAAGGCATAAAAGTTACAGTAATATATACCGGTCCAGATGAATGGCGAGTGTAGGAATGCGCAAAATGGGTCTATCGACTTTGACAAGCTTATGCACAAAAGAATTTTGGCCATTTCTGAGAATGACCCTCCCAGCAACACTCAAATCCCTATCAAACCAAGTGTACCACAACCCAGCCCCATAAGTCTGCACATTCACCATGGAATAGTTACACTTGCAGGACGCCGTTTTGGGCTTCAGTTTCAGGCAGGGGCTGTCCGTGTGCGCCGCAATCACGTGAAAAGGATCGCCCACATTGTACCTTCACAAAACGACGCCGTCAAAGAGAACCGTAAAGAAGGACTACACAGCGCAGAGAAAGCGAAGAAAGAAGCGAACTCACTTTTCTCCGACGGCGAAAGCGACCAAACAGGACATGTTGCGCGTGAAGAAGTACCGTCCTCCGGGCTTGAGGTCCCAGTCTTGATTCTCGTTGAGCATGTGGAAACCGGCGGCGAGTAATTGTCGTTTAGCTTCCGCTGCACAGGAATTGAAGGTTAATCGAATCTTGGTTTAGGATAGGGATATTGATTGTTGAGTGTTGTAAGAAGAAGACCTGTGGCGTGGAATTGAGTCCAGGAATGGTTCAGGTAATGGAGGAGGTCCGGGACGATGGAAGTGGAAGCGTGAGGCTTGGAATTGGAATTGATGGAGCAGAAGGCGCGACGCCGTGTACATTTCCCGGAGAACGGTGGATTTGGGAAGAGGAGAAAGGCCGATGAGGGTTTCAGTTTGAGCTTGAGCGATGGAGAACGAGAGTGAAGCAGAATCTGCGGTCCTGTTATCGACGCCATTTTTCTCCTTGCAAATTCACCACATCAGATTTGATACCTTTGATTTTGAAGCTCTCTGTTGTATGAATATCTCACTCTTTCACCCACTTCTCAATACATTTTTTATATTGTGAATTACATTTTTTGTAAATAACAACACTTTTATATTTAAATTAAAAGTTAATAATTTTAATAAATATTACTAATTAATTGAACGTTTTAATCCGAGTCTTGTATTTCACATATAAAACTCTAAATAAAAATTTCGTTTGCGAGTTAGTGTAGTTATTAATAATTACACGAGTATATTAGAAATATTACAAGCTACAGCAGTAACCAAGTTATTTAATAACCTCAGACAAAATAAACTTTCAGAGATTGTTTTGCCAATACAAGAAAAGACAAGAGATGGTGGGAAAAGGCTACAACCTATAGCTGATCAAAGTAACAAAGACCTAATTAAATAGATAATCTAATCCAGCTTGATTTACTGGATTAATTATATTTGACATATTATTATTATTATTGCAATAATTTAGGTGTAGAAACTATAACTGGAGGCATCGGCAGCGATATTCCTCAAGCCACCAATAGTTGATGCCAACATAATGCACACTCCTATGTATATTGCAGCCTGAAAGACACATAAACTGAGGGTCAATGCATGAGGGAAGCATCTCTGACATCATCTGAATTTAGTATTCTATTTTAGAATGTTTCCTTCAAAATTGTTAATCATTACCCAATTGATGAACCAGTTGATGCTGAATCTTCTTGGTTTCTTGATTATCAGCCACATTATACTGGGAAGCTGAAACAGATAACGTGCCAGATTATTGTTTTTCTATTTTTAACATGAGGAAATTGAGAGAGCAAGAGAGCCTTACAAAATACGAAGTGGGAGCAAAACCAAATCCACCAAAGAACCCAAGAAGATCGCCAAAGAAAGGAAAAGTGACCCCAATGAATAACGTAAAAGCTGAAACATTTTTAAATTTCTTGTCACATTAAGACTTTTCATGGTAACAACTAGTCTTCTACCCCTTGCTCTGCACTACTCAACAAATAAACAATTTTCTTTTTTGCAGTTTCAGCATGGATAAGTTTTCAGTTTTGACATCTCACCAACATAAGCAGATCGAGAAACAAGTCTGAGTGCTAATCCTGAAGGGAAGTTGAATCTTCTGGTCATCAATCTCTCAATCAAGTCAAAAACAGGCATAGCATAAACCTACATTGATGATATTCTCCACAACAATTATTTAAGCAACATAACTAACTTGGGGTAGAAGAAGCTCTTGGTTTTTGCATTCTGACCTGGTAGCTACCGACAACATGGACAAAGACCATCAAGTTAGCAGAGGCAATAAGCCATGCAGGTCTTTCTAGTGCCATAAGCACATTATCCTCAACAACTTGCCCAAATGCCCAGTATCCTATTAGTGCAACTGGGAAATAGCATATTGCATTAATAAAATAGGCACCGAGAGCACCGTGCCACATTGGTATCTTTGATGGTTTCTCAGGGGTCGATGGAATTGTAGCCTGAATTTCAAGGGCCACTGCGTGGCCAGCAAATGCAAATGAGATTTGACCTAGCGCATTGAAGATCCGGAACATGAAGTCAGTGTTGCTGGTTCTCTTGTAAGCATAGCTAACATTCTCAATCCGACCTCTGGTCAAGCAAGCCAACCAGGCTATAGTTGAATAGCTTCAACCAGAAACCTCATCAAAGTAAGTTATAGTGTTATTGAAATAATAATAATAATAATAATGACAAAACGTAGATGCAGTTTCTTCTTGAGTGTTTTGGTGTTGCTTTTTTTCAATAAGAGTTTACTTTGGTGATCCATGTAATGAAAGTTTTCATTCAATTTCAACATAGATTATTGAGGTAAAACTCCACTTCTAATTGGAGAACCAGATAAAGAGAACCAGATAAAAACACCGAGGTAAACTAATAGCAATCACTACTTTACTTATAATCTGTTACATGCTTTACTTTTACTTTCATCGCATCACGTGTTAATATGTCTTGGAAACTGCAATATATCAAACGAAAAGAACATTTCAAAGTAGTATAGTTTGGTACTGTAAGAAGAGTATCACCTCCTTCTAAATTTTACTTGTAATATAAAAACAAGGATCAAGAGTTTGGAAAAGTATGATATTGTCTATCAAAAGCTCAACTACCTTGAGTTTAAAGGCGACATACCTCTGCTTCTGTTTTGTTTCACTATAGAAGCAAACACGTTGCATCTTTCATTTAATTATCTTTTCAATCAACTTGTTAGTTTCAGAGATAGATTATTAGTCTTATCTCATGTTTTTGTTTATTTTTGGAAGAATACAAATTATATCTCTTCCTTGGGGCCTTGTAAGGAAGCTAGCTAGCACTCAGGAATGATGAATTATCAAGTTCAAAGGATAGTATTTAATGAAATGATAGATATATGGGATGATGAAGCACCTTAATGACATGACTGCTGCAGCTAAAGAAACACCAGCAACAGAATTGAAATTGGGAAGCTGAGAGAGAAAGAAATGGATGGCACCAAAGATGAGAATCCAGTAAGACTGTTTGAGTTGTGTGCAATCGATGCATGCTATCTCCATGAACTTCTTTAGGCACTTCCCCCCAGTAACCATGTAGACAATATCACACCCAACCTGGACTATTAGCTGCTGGGGGAGCACAATCCACGGCCCAAGTTTTGGTCCAAAAGCATGTCTACCAAGATCAATGTAGCGATCAAAACGAGTTCCAGGAACACACTCATGCAACTGGATCATTTGCCACATTGTGTTTAAGGTCAGGCACCATGATAACAACAACATCAAGATCCCTGGGCCCCTGCACACAAGAGAAGAGATAATAAACATTCAGCAACAACTCATGTTTAACAACTTACGTTTTTAGGCCTTGTTTGAATAAACCTCTCTAAAAGTGTTTTGAACAGAAGTATGAAATGAACTATTTTCTAAACTTAGTTTATAAAGAAGTTCAATCTACTTTATCTTTTTTATTTTCTTCCCTTGATAAGTGTTCAAGAGAAACTGGTTCAAACATGTGATATTGTGTTTCAGTTTACCATCCAAGATATGCCATGGCATTGGGCAGGCTGAGAACACCAGCACCGATCATGGCTGTCACAGTGTGGAAAGTTGAGTACCACCATTTGGCCCGGCGAGAGGGTCCATTGTCCATCCATTTTTGCTCTGATTGAACTTCCTGCAATAGCAGAAGATACACAAAATAATAAGAGGACTAATGCAATATACACACTGTAACGTATTAGAAGGTAGAGAAGAAGCTACCATTTTAGCTAAATCACAAAGAATGGAGAAAGAGACACCCTTAGGATTTTGAAGTTAAAGTGATGTGTGGCTATATATATATATATATGGCAGTTGAATGGTAACAAATACAGGTTCAGATAATGATAAAAACGAGTTCGATTTCTCTACTAAATTCTTTTATGTTGTTCTCTCTTCAGTACTAAAAATACATTACTTTGATATTTTAAAACTTCAAAAGTAGTGGACATCAATATATTTTTAAGATTCATTAGAAAAACATCACATAAAAATAAATAAAGAATCCAAATTCGGTAAAATCATAACAAATACGTATTTTGGCTGGTTGCAGCACTTTGAGTTGAGATTAAAACAAGAGAAGGTGGAAGAATTCAAGGGACATGTATGATAGGCATAACAAGTCGTACTAGATAGTGGCTAGATGAGGTAAACCCACTACACACCAACACCAAAGGAAGACTGTGAGGAATTATTTTATAATGAAAATGTGATTCTGGTTAATTATATTTAATCTGACTCTTCCTGAAATTCTGGCCAGTTACAATGTAGGAACTTTAGGGTATATTATAGAGTAATGTTTTTGTTTGTGGTCTTGTCAGTGAAAAGATAACTCGGAATCAAATTTATGATGGAACATCACTTCATTTGATCATTTTATGGTGGTGTTAAGGGCACCATGGAAGGTTCCCACTTTTTAAAGCACGTTAGTTTCGAGCATTAACAAGAATCAGAATTCAGAACATCACATACTTTAATATAACGTGAAATGTTTAAAATCAATGCTGAAGCTAATCGCAATTTTGAAAGCTTTGTTTGATATATCGGGAATAATGAGAACGTTTTGACGGCGAGGGAAAGGCATGTAACCTTTAATCATTATGCTTGGTAACATGGCCTTTCTTTTTTATGTTTGTTTTGTCCTTCTATGTCACCCACTAAATTCTTTCTTATTCCTTCAATTTTATAGCACAAAGGTTAGGGTGATTGTTTGGACAGATGAAAAAAACAACTGAAAAAGCTGAAAAAAAGGAAATTAATCAAAATCAAAGTAAAAAAATAAGATGGTTTAAATTAGATGAAAAATGGTGAAAAGCTTATAAATATATATGATTAATTTGAAAAAAAAAATGGTATTTAGACTTTTTATAATGATCATAATGCTTACGTATGATATATTTGGTTAATTTAAATAAAAGATTTATTTTTTCTAAATTGATGCCTTAAGTTTGTTTTTCGTTCAGGATATATAATTGATCATATATTTCATATATGAGATTCACATATCACCAATATAATCTATAAAAAAATTGATTATTTGAAAGTATTATCAATTATGACTGAATACGAATATTTAGCCACAATTTCGATTGGATAAAGAAAAGTGAAATAAAGGAGTTGCTCCATGTAAGATATGATCACACTTTAAAGTTAGATTAAGTATAAAAGGTAGATATTTCAATAGGAGGGACAATAGTCTTTTAGTTTGGCATTTAAGACAATCTTCTGGACAATCCTGAATTTAATATGTTTATGTATTTTTGAAACCAATAATTGTTATTATATGAATAACTAGCAAAAATACATGCAATTATAAGTTGTTATTATATTAAAAAAAAAAAAACAAGATGTATGCTACAACATCAACAAATGTTTTTATTTTGACTCCGTTGGATATGTTTAAATTATGAAGCTATATTGTGGAAATATAAAATTTTTCAAAATTATTGTGTAAATTATGATATAAAAATTATTTTTAAAATATTTATATTTTAAATAAACAACTATTCTCAAAATTTCCTTAAATTATATATATATATATATATATATATATATATATATATATATATATATATATATATATTACCTGACCTGTAAAAAATAATTCACCTCATTATGTATCTATGAAAAAATACCCGTAATTTCTTTATATCTCTTTTATATTTTATTTTATTTTCTTGTTTTAAATAAAATTACTAAAAATTAATTATTTTAAATATAAAATAAAATATTTTTTTAAAATACAATTCAAATTACTTACTAAAATGTTAATGTAATGTAAATTTGAATGAAGTGTACCAAAATATACATTTAAAAAAAATTAATTTTTTTAAAAATAACTTCAATTTTATAGTCCTAAATAAAAAATAAAAATATATGAAATTAAATTTTAAACTATTCTTTAATAATATTTTTTCATTAATAGCTTTATTTTTATAATTTCATTTAGAAAATACTAAAATAAAAAACACTAATAATTATTTTTTAAAAAGTAAAAATAAAATAATTATGAGAGAGTAGCGAGTATCATCCACATATCAATATCATAATATTCATACTAGTTCTGTTAACGACCAAATTAAATACTCGTATATATTGGCCAGGTATATCCACTAAATATATTTATTTAATTTTTATCACGGATTTTATCAATAACACATGTATAATAAGTACTCATTGGTGTCACAAAAAAATTTGCTTGGGAGGTTAGGTTGCTTTATATAATTGAAATAAACCACCTCAAATAAGAAAAATATGTAACTCAATTTTAATTTTTCGTTAGTTTAGGATGGACTATTTTCTTTGAAGATTCCAATTATCATTTTCAGTTGTAAATATGGTTAAAAATAGAATAAAAAATATATCTTTAGGTAATGCTTAACTATGTATATTTAGAAAATTGTTTAAGTTTGTTATATATTTTATTGTAGAAAAAAAATTACGATTCAAAATAACATCTAAAAATATAAGCAATACAATGTATTGAATTGTTATGATTTAGTTTTCTGGATTTGATCCTGATCTAATGCAACTCGAAGCCTACGGAAAGCAAAGATGCTATCTGAAATGAATTTAACTATTCTCACTAAAAGATAATGTAATTAACTATTTGAGCAGCCCACGATGAAGTTAAACCATGACATAATTATTTACTCCTCAACTACAAATACTCTAATTAATTAAGATGTTGTTAAAAGTGGATAACGTACCAATTTTATTTTTTAATTTTGATAATATTAATATATTGTGTATTTAAAATATACTGATTTTAATATTTTAAAATATATTAAAAAGATTTAATATATCAAAATCAATATAGTTTAAGAATAGACAATATTAAAATTTCAGTAGAAAATTTCAACTATATAAAAAATAATTTATAATTTATAAGACGTGTTTTTCCATAAAGTCGAGAAAACACTTTCTTTATAAAATTAAATTAATTTATACTTTAGAAAATTTCTCTTGTAGGTTTTATAATTTTTGTACAAACTAATCGTTTTAATATATGGAAAACGTTTTTTTCTTCGATTGTTTCTCTTTTAAAATCCGTTCTGATAAATTCTTGCATGATTTCACTAAGTCATTAAGTCATTCTAACATAATGGTGTGGTCATTATTATTTAATTTATTTGTTGGGGTTAATAATTATATTGAAGCTGTAATAAAGTATGGAATTATTGTCTCGGTTGAAATAGAATATGACATTGAAAATACCCACTAAATTGGCATCTCAATGGCTAGTACAAAGCATAATCATTAGTGTTGGCTTTGCTGGGGATGTTTACTTTAAGGACTTATCACCAAAAGAAGTGATTCTGCAGGAACTCAAATTAGTGAGAGGTAGGTTTGGTAATGATGCTTCAATTAATAATTGTTTGATTAACATTTGGGTTAATCTGCCACACTATTTCAATTTTTTAGAGACTAAAATGGCCTTTGCCTCACGTCATGGGCTTTTTGATGGAAGAATGATTTAAGAAATAGAGAGAAGAGATCAGAGAAGAGATATTAAGGATTAGTTAGATGATAAGGTTGATCTTGTTTCTTTTAAAGGATTTGGAGATATTTTGGAGGGAAATTTGTGAATTTTTTTTTACTGAATTGATTGATGTAACATATTAAAAAAATTTATAAAATAGTTAGATTATCAAATTGTTGTTATTATTAAAAGTAATATAAAATTATGTATGAATGATTTATATTTATTTTTATAAATTTTATTGAAGGATTGAAATTATAAAAAAATAAATAATACAATATATTTGGTATGAAAATAAATTTAATATGTAAGGTGAGAAATAATTTATTTGCATTGAGATTTTTTTTATTTTTAATAGTAATTTTAGAAGTAATACATTTTTATTATAACCATAATAAATTTTTATGTGTTATTAATGTTTATTATGTTGTTTTCATAATAAGGAGAAATGAACTAATCACGTGCAAGAAATTTGAAATATGAGGGGATAATTTCGTAAATTGGAGTATGTCATCCTCTAATCTCATCATGCACATGAGGGTTGTATTTGGAATGAATCTCTTTATCATCGCTAGACATCACTTTCTATCATTCCCAAAAAATAAGGTGCTAATCCTCTCTTCCTATTCCACATAAACAGGAAATCCTTCCAAAATAACACAGTGTAAATTCTCGTTTATATAATTTTTAAAAAATAATATTATTTAAAGTTATGAAATTATGAAATTATAAAAATATAAAATTACGAAATATGAAATTACAAAATTATGAAATTTTAGGTTTATAACATTATAAGATTATAAGATTTTAAAATCATAAATTATAAAATCATATATAATAAAATTTTGAAAATAATAAAATAATAAAATTACATGTGACGACAACTTAGTAAGGTGAATAAGGATGAGAAAAATATTTGTACATGTGGGTATCTGCTGATAAAATTTGCGACAAATAATTAATATCCGCGGGTATTTGTTACCTGCAAGTAGTGGATATTTTAATATCCAATTACAAACGGATTGGGTACATGTATCATACTATCCATATGTGTGGGTATATGTTACCCACACAAAATTAAAATTAAAATTAATTTATATTTTATTAAGTTAAATTTATTTAAAATTTAATTTATATTATACTAGATTAAATTTAATTAAAATTAAAATTATATTTTACTTTTTTTAATTAAATTTTATTTTAAAAATTTATAAAATATTATTTTCTTTAAATATTTGAGGGTATCAACGAAAAGCTACAGGTTTCAAAAATTGGTGAATATTTTTTAAATGGGTATTCGCACAGATAACAGGTAACAGGTTACAGGGTGGGTAATGGATAGATTTGTTTTGTTGTGGGTCGGGTTGCGGGTAAGCACTATCTGCACCCGTCCTGACCTGACTTATTGCCATTCCTAAGGGTGACAATACAAAATAATAACTATGTCAGAGCTATATGACTAAGTTAATAGAAAAAAGTTAACAACAATGATTCAATTGAAAAATTTAAATTTATTGAGTACATACTAGATCATAAAAGTTTATTAGGGACTCAATTGAAAATCTCAAATTTATAAGAGACTTAAAACATAATTAAACATATTTTTTAGATAGAGATAATGTTATTTCTTCCATGAAATCAACATTAATATCGTTAGGTGGTGATAACGTGTGAGTCCAAAGCATTTTTGCTCCAACCCCTTTGTCTTAGGGATACAATCCCAATGAGATTGTTTCCTTCATATTCATGATCGTCTCCTTCATAGAATTTTCATTTTTGTCTGCATTTCGTTGAAAATTGACACATGAACTCAATTATAGCTTTTGAGTTCACAACGTTGAGAAAAAAACAATCATATTGTCTCTATATGACAAAATTGGGACTCAATTTAGTCAGAAGAAAAATTTAGAAACCAATTTATTAATTAATTTCGTTATTATAATGACAATGTTATCACTTTACAAACAGTTTGAATGTCAATTCAATGGAAGAAACTACGTTTATCCTATTTAACAAATTTTGGACTCAATTGAGTAAAGAAAATATATAGACCAAAACGAATGAAAAACCTGAATATAAAAACCAAATTAATAATTAAGTCTATCATCTTATTATAAAAATAAATTATTCATAAATTATTCATTTTTTAAATCCTACCATGTAATTTAATTTGTTTTTGAAAAAATAGGCAAACTTTAAATAGTTTACCTAAAAACTAATCTTAATACTAAAGTTGTTAGGCTGAATGTTTGAGTCATAACTTCTAATTGATTTCATCAATATTTAAGAGAATGTGTAACTCTTCATCTAATATGTCTTAACTCTTGTCTCATTTCAGTTGAAATGTATTGGTAAGTAACATAAGTGACGTTGCAGGAATACTTAACTACCGGATAAATCACCAACGATTCAATTTAGGTACTAATTACACCCCTCCTTGGGCTTAAAAGCACACAAACAAAGAAAAATGGGCCGATAATGCTATTGGGTCATCTAAAAGCTAGACCAATTGCTTTTACCACTCTTATCTTTTTTTTTTTTCTTGAAATTTTTTAAATGTCCAAAAGTTCAATTTTTTCATAAATCCGAAAATATTGTAAAAATTTTAAAAATTTATTTTTAAATGTACAATTCAAAATTTAAAAATATATTTCAAGTCATATAATTTTAAAAAATATTTTGAATTATATAATTTAAAATATATTTTCAAATCTAAGAACATATTTTTAGGTGTAGTCTAGAACTATATTTCAATTATATAATTTTAAATTACCCATTCTAAAAATGTATTTTGAATTCTATAGTATTGTGTAATATAAACAATTATAATATATTTTTACATCTAAAAACACATTTTTAAATAATGTAATATTGAATATATTTAAGGATTGCACGATAAAAAAAATGTTTCCAAACTTCATAGTTAAAATTCTAAACCATGAACACTTTAGATTTTCGACTCCTCTACAGAGGTACATAAAGAAAATCACGGGGTGTAAAAATAAATACTTGAAAATTTCATATACTTACTGGACCAAGGAAGCTCTATCACCAATAATCAAACAGCTTTTACTTCTTCCTATACTGATACATTGGAAGAATCATCTGAGTCTTCCAATATCAATAGGTTGATTGTTTCGCTCCTGTATTTTTCAAAAAGAAAAAAGATCTCTGAGAGTTCTTTCCTAGATCCGAAAGAGAGTACTCGGGTTCTCCCAATAACTAAAAAGTATATCATACCTGAATTTAACTGAGATTCGCGGTGGTGGAGGAACTGGATAGGAAAAAAGAGCGATTCTAGTTCAATCCCAACAATTTCTTTGCGCACCTCTGCCAAATTCTATAAAATTAGTATTTTACCGTTCATAGAAGTGATTTTCAGATTATATGTTCTGAAAATTTTTTGGAACAAAATTTCAAAAATGCATGAAATATATTCTGGAAAAAAAAAATTCAAGGAACAAACTTTTTGAAACACAAAATGGTTTTTGGACTTTTTTTTAGAACATCTCACATCAAATACATTCCGGAACATGCAAAATATGTTTCGGAAATAGTTTTTCAGAATAATTTTTTTGTCTCGATTTCTCTCTTGTTTTTTTTTTCACTTGTAAGGTTCTTTCTCTGTAGGAGCAATAGTCATGGAAGCGGCAACTAAACAGTGACAGTGACAGTGACGAAAACAATAATATGATGGGGTGGGTGAAAGGTAGCTTAATATTTTTCTATTAGTATTATCAGAGTGCATTTAATCATTTTGGAGGTGCAGGAAGCAATAGCCCTACCCTACAACCTCACTCGTCTCAGAAAAGAATCTCTGCACCCTCAATCGTCTAATTTAAGTATTTATTATTATCACTATTTATATAATTTTCATTCTTGCAAGATATAAATATTTATTACAATAATTTAGAAATTAATTTGTTTGAATCAACGTTTTTTCATCTAATGACAAATGCCAACCAGTGTTCTAAGACATTTACTATATATAGTCTTGATTACTTTAGATCATGTTTAATAATTAAAACAAAATAAATTTAATATATTGCAACAACTTTAATATAAAAAGAACAGTAATGATAAATTACCTTTTTATATTTTACAAGTTGAACTCTTTGAAGTCATGAGTGAATTTTCCTTTTTCTTTTTGATTTTAAATATTTGACACACGGTTGATGATTGTGTGTGTGAAAATCTATAGGATCTTGTATAAAGGTGGTAGCTCTGAACCACTTCATAATTTGGTTGGTGTGAGCATGCAGAGATCTGAACATTTAACATTTCCTGCATTTGGAGTTGGTGTTAAAAGGGACTGAACTCAATCTTGCCTTTGAAATTAATCAAACAAAATCTTTTACTTTATTTCCTTTGTCAACACTTTTACGTTGCTCTTAATACTCTGCAATTTACCCTATTTACCTCCCAAATCTGCGTCAACCATGACACTGAAATTTCAACTTATTTTACACCAATGAACAATATTAATCATGTGATCACAACACTATCAGATTTACGATATAGAAGATAATATCTGGTCAACTTAATCTCATGCACAGCACCATAATTTTATTTTATTTTATGGGACAAAACATTATTAACGAGGAGTACGTGGGGTTTAATCAACCTTTACCAACTAATTATTAGTTCTACAAAACAGAAATGACCCCATCCTCTTCTATTCACCTTTTTCTGTCTGAGTTTGACAAACTACACCTTTTCTTAAAATCACTTGCTTCTATACAACCATTCTGTTCCTCCTTTACTTTTCTACTTCTTTTTACACTACAAACTGTGTCTTCGTTTTATATAACAATTTGAAAAAAAACTCGACAAATTAATTTAAAGTAGAGACAGATTAAGCATGGTGGTCCATTAGCGGCTCAATAAAGAATAAATTTAATACTTAATTCAATCCCACAAAACCAACAAATATGATGAGGTTTGCATCTCACTTATGTAGTATAAAATTATTATCTCTAGTCAATGTGAAACTTCTAACACTCTATGAATTAATATTGAATGCAAATGGAATTTACCTCTCAATGAATCTCATGGTGAACCAAAAAGATGCTAAAATGTGAATAATTAAGAAACGCAAGTTTAATAAATTAAAGTTTGTGATTGTTGTGAAACTGACGCTAGGTATTTGAACTTAAGAAACCTAACAAAGCTTTTGTTTGCATTTGTTTATTTTACGATAAGGTTGGAGGAATATTCGTTGTGATAATTACGAAGGGAAAGCTTAATTAATATTTAGAAAGAATCCATGAAAGAGTATATGTTGTTTTTGGTATTTTGGAAATAGCATTAGGGTCACTTGACCTTAGATCCACTCAAGGGACAGATTTAGCTTGTCTCTTCTACAACTCTATACTCTTTCCTAAAACAGAAAATCTCCTATGCTCCAACTCATATACAATCAACAATATTCATAAAATTATAATAACATCTTCTTATCAAACACAAATTTATATTTTTTTAGTCAAACTACACGTGGTTCAACCATTCACGTCTTCACCCTATTTAAATCATTCAGATCTCCCATATAATCTCAACCTATGGCTGTCACTTTTCTCAATTTCTGAAAGATTTTTTCTGCGGTTTTTTTTTTTATGAAATGAGTTTTATGTAGATTTTATAAAGTCTCGGGGAATATTAACGAAAAAATATATAAAACAAAAATTGGTATATTAGGTTGGGAAGAAAAGAATATGGTTTGATTTGTGAGGCTGACCTAAAAGGAGATAATATAAATTATATGGAGAATATACTATGACATTGAATAATGAATGGATATTGATAATAATTTAAAATAATATTCCTCTCTTTGTCCTCGAATATTCGTGATGGGGACCATTAATAGGTGACTTTGACGACAATCCTCATGTATACATGTTTCTTTTCTCCCTTCAACTCCTAAATGAAATCATGTTTGCGTTTAAGCAATAAACTATGCAAAGAAGGCTCCAATTGCAGCTTTTGTTGCCGATTTATTTTTTGTTTGTTTATGAGACTAGCTGCGTAATTAATAAATAATTTAATTGACTCGTGTTGCTGTATCAATATTTAATTCTCACACTTTCCATTTTTATAAAAAAAAAAACGCAGATCACCGCCATGCAAATAATAACAACATTAAGTTACTTAATACAGAGAGTATAGATTAGTTTAAAGTCTTCTAATTCTAGAGTTCAGTTTTTCATTGTGCGTTTTCTTTATCATTTGCAAAATTTAGCCATTCTCTAGATTCTTGAAACAATAAATCCCGTATGTACATAAACTTGTATTTGCTATTGGTATCTACATGTAATACGTAGGTCTAATGTATTGTTATACGCAGAGTTTTGGAATTGAATAAATAATAGAATAGTATAAGAGATGAAGTTATTTGTTAATCCTATCGCACTATGTTAATTGAATAATATTATGTATGTGTAAATATAATTATGATCAGTTTGACATGTAATAAATATAAATCAAATGTAAGGTTGTGGATAATAATTTTAAACAAAACTATTTTTAAGTTTAATAAATAATTTTTTTTAAGACAGTCACGTTTGAACTACAATATCACACATTAAATATGCACATTTCTTACAATGGGATTTCATGACTAAGCATATAAGGAAATAACGTGACACTAAAATTAGTAGTACTTTAAATAATGCCCACATGGTCTTCCTACATTTAACATTTGGAGCTGCAAAAGTTAAATCCAGCAATTATGGGACCCATTGAAGTTAAAAAGGTCATGAAAAATCTTCTACATTGTCATTTGATTACATTGTAAAATTACCTCTTCCTACTTGCATTCATTTTTGTATAAATATAAGTTTTTAAAGTTCAAAACACCAATAACTGCAATATAAAATTTGACCTTCGTATTTGACATAACCCCAAGAGGAATTGGCTGATTGAAAAAAAAAAAAAAGAAACGATAAGTTAATTGTTTTTATCTATATGCATAATTCAACCTTTTAAGCATAGTACAATAATTATTTTTTGTTGACTGAGTATAAGAAAATGTATCAAAAAGATGATACTGAAAGAGATTAGTATTCACTTGTTCAAAAGATATTATCCGTGACACATAAGAAAATACATGATAATATGAATTGGGTAACAAAGTTATCTAAGTTTGACTTATAAAAAATTCGTTAGATTATGGTTTTGGTTAATCTCTCTTTGTAATATATTTGAAATTAACTTTAATTAATCGATTTACAGAATAGAAAAAGAGACGGATAACTTTTATCCATGTGATGAAAAGGAATATTATCGAGAATCCACACCTAACTCGCAATATAATTAGAAAGATGGGGTGATTGAAAGCTTTGACTTTTTGTTTGTGTTTGTGCATGTACATTTCTTGTGCTTTTAAGGTCATTTTGAAAAAAGTAATGTGTGTCGGGTGATTACAGAGGCAATGCAAAGGGTGCTAGGATAGAAAAGTGGGAAAAAAGAGAGGAGGGTAAATGAATATTATTTACTATTCAGGGGCAAGTAATCTTGTGAAAGATTCTAGTGATCTTCAATGGAGTTCCACTTTCAAATACAAGTAGTTTACCAGCTACTTAATTAAAAAAAGTATTTTTTATTATACCTAATAATGTACTACAACTTTTTGTTTGTTCATATTATACTTGAGTTATTCTTAATCTAATAACAAAATTTAGTGGTTTATCATCAATTAACTAAAAAGTGGTAGACTCAATTAATTTTAGTGATAACGTGATGTTTAGTAGGTGTTGGGAATATTCCAAGTATGAGTTAAAAAGTCTCATATCTAATACAATAGACAAAGTTAAACATTATATAAAATCAAAAATCTATAATACCATTATTTTAATGTTTTGGAGATAAAAATGATGTCAAATGTCCGACGTGTAATTTCGGTATTAGAATTATGTAAAGCAAAATTATGAATTGCCTTAAAAGTATAATTTACTATATGAATGGTTTTGTATTACATATTATATGCAAAGTAACTATATCAGACTTCATGCATAGCTTCCATTCTAGGAAATGGCGCTCTGCTACCACGTTCAGTGGATTTTTTTTTTTTAATTTTATCTTTTGGTGCTAACCGTTTAGTGGGTGATTGTCTCATTTTCTTTGTTTCTGTTAGGCTTGTGGCCCCTGCAAATAACTCTTCCAAAGGTCAAGAGAATTAACTTTATTTGATAAATAATAAATTTAAAGAAAAAAAAAAGACAAGTCGGTGAAAAAAAAAAAGAGAAATCAAGTTAACCCGTCCTTAATTATGAAAGCTTGTCTTTAACCATATTTTGCCAAGTAAAGACAAAAATAGTAGTTCAATGAGAATCGAATTTAGAAGATTCGAGAGCAGAATCCTGCATTCCAAATGGCTTGAATATGTGTGCAAATTTTCAGTTCCTTTACTTATTTGGCAATCTCTTGCAAGGTTACTTTGGCTCACTCCAAAACAAGAAACAAGGGCCAAAATAATTAATGGGGACTATCCGGCAGAACTTAACCGTTGCTGTAATCTTTAATATTCCTCACTAGTATTTGGTCATAACCCAATTAATATCATAAAAGAGCGTTTTTTAATTAAGGAAGGTCTTTAGCAATATAGTAATTCACAGATGCTGAATTTGGCACTTTCACAACTGACACATGTCTGCATCTCTTTTTGTCCTGTGTAGGTAATGTTCATTGCATATTCCATTGGATATTCTTAGATCCACCTTAGGAATAATCATGCTACAACTATAATCCATTAATTCTAACCACAACCAAACAACTAAAGCAATGTAGATGCCCAGGTGGACCACTAAAATCACGCATCACCAACACAAGTACATAGGTGTGATTAAGAATTTGCTCAATGTGGAAGGAGTATGACTAAGTCAGACTAGTAACTTTTAACCAGTCACAATCTCAACAAGTACCAATTGAAACATTGATCATGCTTCCAAATTTCAAATTTGAAATTTCAGTTCACCTTCTGTGCAAGGAGATAACATGGTGGCCAGCTATGAGGGTGGGGTGGACTTATTTAACATCAAAACTGTCACTCTGTGTATTTTACCTCTGATTTTAAATACCATATAACAGGAGTAAATATCATTTTAGTACAAAAAAACGTCAGAAGGAAATATCAAAGGACTTTCTACAGTAACAAAACTTGTGCAACATTTTAAAACTTAATAACCAGGGGAAGCAGAGGTGTGTGTAGAGGAGGATGAGGTAGGGGAATTTGAATGAACAGCTCCTTCACTGTGATGAGCCCTTTCATCTGAATTTGAATGCTCAGAATGCTTAAATTTCTTAAACTGTGGCTTCTTAATTGAATCAGCTGATGGTTGTGAAACAGGCGTAGGGTGTGTGGCCACTGGTGCATAAACCCCAGCAGGTGCTGGAACTGTGTTCACTTCTCTTGATGCTGTTGAGGTAGCTACAGCTGCATATTCTGGTGACTGAACAAAAATGTTCCCAACAAGGACAAAAGGCGCTGCTTGTTGACTGGAACTGTTGTGAACCAAGGGACTTGGCCTTCTCGTGTGCAAACGGTATTTCTGTCGAAAACACAGAAAAATTTAGACTTTGATTCAGAATATGGAAGAACAAACAGTTTGGAATCCCTTGAAACTGGAGCTGAGGGATAAGGAAACAAGAACAAACAGTTAATGATTCCACACCAGGGAGACTAGACTAGACTAGACAATGGAAATTACAGTAACAAAGACCACGATTGTGATTCTACCAGAGTAAGTTAACTTTGATAACCAATCTTTGGGAATTGGGATATACAAACAGCATATATATACCTAACATACCTGTAAATGGCTTTTGACTTCATCATTTGTGAGGCCATCAACATTCATTAGCTCTCTGATTTGTTTTGGTGTGGCAGCTGCAGAAACCACGAAAATATGCAATTAGAGTAACATCCCAAACACAAGACATAACAATCAAAACTGATTAAGATACTCACAATCTGCACCCCCAAGCTGCTGAAGGGCATGCAAGAAGCGCTTGTGCAAGTCCTGAGACCAGCACCTGCGCTGCTTTCTCTGTCCCTCACTCTGATTTTTTTCTGGGGTGAGTTCTCCGGCGCTAGAACTCGCAGCAGCTACCAGGGTTAAAGAGGGTGCTTTACACGACGATTCAGTTGCCTTTGCAGCTTTTTCTTCCTTGTGGAATGGCTGGAAAGCACCTCCACCACATCCACTTCTCTTCAATTCTATCCCAGGAACTTTCCTAGTCGCATCCTGAACAATTTGCCAAGGAAATTGCATACACACAAACAGCAAAATAGTCAATAAATCAACATAGTCTACACAAAGCACAAAACTTACTCAAACAATGGCAAATTCACAATTAAGCTTTGGTCTTTTTACCTCCTCAGCTGGGGGATCTGGATTCCACAGCTGAACAGATCTGAGCCAGTCGGATTTCCTCTTATCACTGTTCTTATTATTCTCATTTAAAACCCTTTGCCTGAGAGAATGCTGTTCGTTGTCTTCGTCATCTTCATCGCAACAAGGGGATGATGATGCCCTTTTCTTGATTGGAATGAACTCCTCCAAGACTGGTCCCTCTGATGATGTTGTCCGCTCCGAACACTCCGATTGACCGTTCAAATTATACTCGCTAGTGGTGCCAGACAATTGTTGTCTGCAAGCTTCAATGGCTGGAAACATAATAAAAATAACAAAACCCAGAAACCAAAAACCTCTCAGTAAACAAACCCAGAAAATAAAGGAGGAAACTTTATAATGTTCTCGAAAGCAACAAAAGGATATGGTTTGTTTGTTTGTTTGTTGGGTTACCTTGAGTAACTAGCTCCAAGGAAAGAGGAAGCTCTTTGCAGAAGACCTGAATCTTACGGCGTTCTTCTTCCAATGCCTGGATGTAGTCAGGAAACCCCATCTTCAAACGCTGCATTTTCTCAGTGAAGAAATACATTTATGGAAGCCAAGGTGGTGGCGTAGAGAAGAAAAACAGAAAGAAGAGGGAGAAGAGATATACAAGGAAATGGCGTTTTATGGAAGCAGAGAGGAGCGATGAGAGAGCTTCTCATTGAAGAATATGGGATCTTAGAATCAAATTTTGGAATAATAAAATAGACTTGTAAACCAAGCAAGAAAAACAATTGGAAAAATTAAAAAGAAAAAGGAAAATTCCCAACAAAGAGGAAGAGAGAGAGATGGGTCGAGAAAACGAGACATTGAATTGAAACCAACAGCTCGGGAAAATATCGTGGTCGGGGCGTCGCATACAGAATCTTTGATGCTTTTTATATTGTTTTTTCATTTGTTTTGCTCTCCTCTGGGTAGGGATAAATTATTTCTAATTTTGAAAAAGAATGAGAAAATAAAACTGCTGAGTATAAAATCAAATAAAAATAAATATATAAATTTTCTAAAATAAACCCAAAATATTTTAGTTAATCTTATAACTCTTAAGTTTGACTTAATCGTATTATTTTCAATTCATAAATTAATATAAGACTTTCTAAATTCATTTTAAATAATTAAAATAAGATTATAAAATATATGTTCAATAAAAAATTCTTTTTAATTACTTCAAATTTAACTCTCAAACAATTAAGACCAATAAATACTATTAATAATTAGTAATTTCTCTTTATATATATATATATATATATATATATATATATATATATATATATATATATATATATATATAGAGAGAGAGAGAGAGAGAGGGGTATTTCGTGGGCGTTTAAAATGTGCACTACCCATTGCATTACCCTTTGGAGTATTTTGTCTGTCTCTTCACCAATCACTGTTGTGGTTTAAGGATAAGATCAACGACTCTCTCTTCTATCCTTTCTTTTTTCTGCTAACCTTTCTATTTTAATATTACATGGATTATCTTATGAAAAGTGAGTCTGTATCCAATGATATTAGGTTTTTAATATATACACATCCAATCCAATCATTTAAATTTTGTAACAATTATTTAAAATGTATAAACAACACTTTAAATTAATCAATAATATAAAATTATACTTTCCGTTCATAATTATTAAATTCATAAATTTAACATAAAAAAATATGGCATTTTAGAAGAAAAAAATAGTTGATGCCAATAATTTAAATTACATGTTTATTAACATTAAAATAATTTGAATTTTGTACGGGCTTTAAATGAAAAGAAGTGGAGAATGAAAGAAAAGTGGATGGGTTGGAAAGAGAGGAGTGGGTGGAGATGAGATTGAAATTGAAGAAATGGCCTTTGAGGGAGTTGAATGGACAACCTTGGTAGTTATGATTAGTCAATCCTTAATTTGTTGTGTTGAGTGTATTGTGTTGTATTATAGAGTTTCTTCTTCTACAACATCTCATTGGTTCTATCTCTATCTCTATCTCGCGCACCACTAGTACCAGCTGTTCCTGACTTTTCCTGCGTGTGACTTTCATAAAATATTTAGGAATCATCTCAATCATTTCACATGATTTTCTTTATCTTTTTCCTCTAACTCACTTCCTATTTATTATCTTAAACCTGCCACGTACCAGGTATAATCCAGATAATCTTTTAACACATGTTTCCTTCGGAGATCAAATCGATGCATTAATGCTCACATTACATCTTATCTTATCGTCCTTCTTTTTCTAACTAAACTCCTCATTGTCTTTTCATTTTTCGTCTATTCATATTATATTAATTTACTCATTCATTTCCCTTCTTTCTATCCATCACAACATATATATATATATATATATATATATATATATATATATATATATATATATATATATAACAATTGGATATTCGATTACATGTTGAATCCATATCTACATACTCAATAATTGACTTTAAAAGTTAATAGTTAAAGTATTTTTAAGTAGATATATAAGATAGTTCGACACTATTACAAATCTTTCAATCACACACAATTATTTAAGTATCTCGTACGTTCAAACAATTTATCGAATTGTGATGTTAATTTTAAAAATCAATTTTTTATTTTTATAATACTTTTTTGTTGTTTTTTTAGTTGTATTATTCGATGTAAACTTTGATAAATACTCACGTGATAATGAAAATATATATAACTAACTGGTGATCACCGATACAGAATCACCGTTTCAATTCTGACTGGCATGCATCGAGGAGGGAATGGGAATATGGATCTTCAAATTTTGAGTAATGGCAAATACACTTATTCCTTTGTCACCATCAATTTCTAAAAAATTTGCCTTCTTTGGGAAATGAATAAGAACAAGTTAACTATCACTGCTGTTTTCCGTATGCGACAAATTACATTTATTCTATTCCATTATTTCTTAAATAAATACAAAAAATAGCTACCTAGCTTAGAATATGTCTATTATTTTCTTCCCATTGTGCGGCATGTGGTGTTGGAGTACGATATAATTTTTTGGGAGGAATAGCATCACTCTGAACCTTTCACATATGTCAGTTTTGTATAGTTTCACAATAAACATTTTTTCGAGTTAAATATATTATTACGAAGAATTAGACAGATAAATATATTCACTTTTAAAATTTGAGAAATTGCAATAATATTTGTGATAAAAATAAATTTTATATTTATATTTAAATTCAGAAGCTAAAAGTATATTTAACTTGTTTTTTTTTTTTATTAAATACATTGAGTTTTGTAGTAGAAAAAAAGTGTTTGATTATTGTAATCGTTTCTATGAAATTCATGGAAAGATGAAAGAAGGTTAAAGAACTAAAATTGTACTAAGAAAAAAAGTAGGATGAAACAGATAGGTTGCTTAAGTGATGATGCAAAATGTTGTTTGTAGCTGAGAACCAACATGTTTCTATTAAAGGTCTATGCATAGACCCATCACTTACAGGGTCTTTCTTCCTGCACCTCCAAAATTTCTTTTACACCTCCAAGACCATTTCAATGAAGCTAAGCACATCACAATCCCAAAATTATTTTTAGATGTCGACTTCTGGTAATATATTTTGACTTTTGGAAGTCGATTTTCGGTAATATATTTTAATTTCTGAAAGTCGACTTTCGGTAATATATTTTGACTTTCAGTAATATATTTTGACTTCCAAAAGTTGACTTTAGATAATATATTTTGACTTCCAGTAATATATTTTGACTTTCGGAAGTCGACTTCCAGTAATATATTTTGACTTCTGGAAGTCGACTTCCGGTTATATATTTTGAGGTATGATGTTAGTGACTTTACTTAAATGGTCAAAGGGTATTTTTGAAATTTAAAAAAAATATTTGAAGGTGTAGAAGAAATTTTGGAGGTGCAGGATAAAGACCCTTAGTTGCAACAGTGGGTGTATGATTTCTGTGAAACAATTTGGATCAGGCCCATTACAATATCAGAGCCCAATAATGATAACCTCTTCCTTTACTTCTCTTCTCCGCTTGGTTAGATGGGTGAGCTTTGGGAACATGTAACCCATTTGGACACGACCTTCAGATTTTTTTTTGGTGTAATTATAAGATATAGGAATTCATTTTGGGATACATTGATTAGTAATTGTCCTTTTTGGTTTGAATTTATTGTAAGAGAGAGCGTGTGTTTTTGTACACAAAATGAGGCATTTATTGTAAGAGAGATGAATGACGATGACAGTGTAGGGTTAGTGGATAAAGAAGAAAATGGCAAAGTTATGTTCGGCTTTCCCACATTGAAGTGTGTGATGAACTAAATTCACAAAGCAACGGTGCTTCTGTCTGTATGTACTCTTTGAATCCATGGATCCCTTTCTGCGATGCCTTTAAGCCATTCATCTTCCCTCCTCCATGGATTTAAAGCTATTAATTACCTACCTCAGTCTCAAACTCATCTTACTGGATTTTCCCGAGATGTTTTCAAAGTTTAATATAAAGCTCTAAAAACCTAAATGTTTAATTAGTCGGATGGTACATATCCTCGTTCAGATGTGTTAGTTTAGTACTCATTTTTTAAAATATGTCAATTTAGTATCAACTTTTTAAAAAATGTTTTAATAAAGTTCATTTCAAACAAAAATTACTAAAGTCATTTAACTTAATTCATACTAAATTTTAATATAAATATTAATACTTAATTTTGTAAGTCATTTTAAATATTAATACCGTTAACGGTGTTAATAATCTTTTGCTGAAAAGGACCTAATTGACATATATTTTCAAAAGTTAAAACTCATTTGACATATTTTTAAAAATAAATATCAAATTGATACATTTAAATAAAAGTGAGTATCATCCGATTAAATAAACCAAACCTAATTAGTTACTTGTTGATAAGAAAGTTCGAAGTTACAAGGAAAAACAAAGGAATATCTCTTGAAAAAAACTTTCTTACGCTTAAGTTTCCAAGAAAGTAAAGATTTGTATAATAATAAATGTAAAGATAAATCTTATATATTTTTTAAATGTCATGCATATAATATATTAAATAAAAGTTATACTTAAATAAAACATTAACTTAACTAATTTAGTAAATAATATATACTAATATTATATGTTTCTTGATTCAAAAGACAAATTGACATTCCCTTTCATTCATGAAAATAATTAGATGGAAATTTGAAAGATAACGAAACCTCAGTATTTGTTAAGCAACTGAATTAATTACTATTTGGGTTGGAAAAGGGTAAATAATAACATAGTATTGTTTATCTTACATCTAACTCAAAATTAAAATTAAGTATTTTTTTTTTCAGTACAATTTTATTTCGTTTATATATTTTTAGTCTACTTTATGATCATTAAATATGCCATAAATTTATATACCCTTTTCGAACATATTTTTATATAAAAGTGTCTAATTTATGTTTTAATTAATTTACCTTGACAATGTTTATATTTTATAATTTCTTAAAATATTATATGTTTCTTAAAATTATTGTTCATTATTTATTACAATTTATTATTAATCTTTTTCCCTTCCGCAAAGGCATAACTTCTACCTTCCTTCCCCTTATTAAAATTTTCAATATGGAAGCTTGTGAGAATCTAGTTTGCTTCTTCTTTATTCATCGAATTCCTCAATTACCGTTGTGTTTGTTAGTGAACAGAGAATTGTGTTTATTAGGTTTCAGGTTTAGGGAAAATTTGACTGAATCACAATTTATTTGAATCATCTTTCTTCCATTCTTTCGTTTTGCCCGTAGGTTTTATGTTTTTGACATCTCTGCTTACAAATAAACCTTAGTTTCAATAGTTGGCACGAACTCCCCCAATTAATGTTGTTCTTAGGAATGTTTGTGACAATCAGATTTTGAATTCTTTTACTCTTAATTACACCATTTATATATCACATTTTTTAGTGAAAGATATATATATATATATATATATATATATATATATATATATATATATATATGTTTATTATCGATATTTTAAATATTAAATAATAATTAGAAAATTGAGCATAAAAAGTCATAAATTCATATAATTTTAAAGTTTTGGATTTTTAGGTTAAATTCAAAATGTGAGTTAGGTCCAAATTTTATTTGTGTTGTTTGTTATAGATGAATTCTCCATTCAATAAAGATTCATCGTTTATTAGATTCAAAATAAAAAATTGACTTAAATCATATATTCTATATCGATAATCTTTTTGTTCATTTTACGATATATACAGATCAGACTGTAATAATAAAAAGAATAACTCAAAATTTAAAAGATTATACATACAAAATAGGATAACGATATTTTTTGACTTATTTTTAACTCATTATTTCAATATTTTTTTAATTTTTAATTTTAATTTTTTTAATAATATAAAATAATATTTGAAAAGTGATTAAAATAATAAATTAAAAATAAATAAAAAAATTGATTCAAAAATACGATTAACTATATTCATAACAAAATCAAAAAATGATATTATCTATGAATGATTAATCTTGTATCGGGATGTGAATTGTGTGTGCATTAGTCTAGTTGACATTACATGAGGTCTACTTACATGGTGTGATGGGTTGACATGTAACTTGAGGGTGCTAGGTAGGTTCTCGGCCTAGCACTGGGCTTTTCGTTTTGTCTAACAGAAATTAACCTAACAAATAAATGAGTGGCCACATCCCTGTAAACGTAAGTATGGTAAAACTTACAAACACACTTATCTTTTTCTTTTCATAGGTTTATTGTTGAGGTGGAGAAATTTTGTTATGAATATGTGTTTGTTGTTGTGATGAAAGTAGAGTAAAGGAGAAGAAGAAGGCAGAAGCTAGAAGATATTATTGTGTAGGCATGCAGTGGGTATACTGAAAGAAGCCTAGATCAGCCAAATTGGAACTTCCACCTGACCCTTTCGCCACCTTTTTTAGTTGTGGTGGATCACCCCTGAATTAATCAACCCATTCATTACATGCTTCAACAGTTACACAAAGATTCCAAGTTTTAGGGCTATGTCCAATCAAACACATGGCCCTACCACCACCACCCCCTTTATTTTCAGCCCATTAATGCTCCACACTCTTTCAATTTTTATCACCATGCCTTCAAAATTATGTTTATCCACACAAATTATCATCACATCACCATGGATGCAGTAAAGATTGGAATAGTTAAAAGTTGAGAGATGAAAGAGTACATCGCCATCACAATCTCTTTGGTAATAATAACCAAGTGGGAGAGAGGAACACACGCCTCGCCTTCTACAGTTCTCCATGTCTACTTCCTCTGTTCATATTACCACTCTCACTTATAGTTTTGTGTGTTTACTGTCTCACTCTGATATGGAAACAGACTGTACCATCGCACACTCACTCTCACTTTTCGCTCTATGTGTGTGTCTGCAGATGAATTTCTTATAAAAAAGAGAGAGAAAGTTGATTAAACATGCCGAAAGAAGACCGATGAATCATACAGATGCTACGCTACTCAAGAAAAAATTGTCATCATGTCCAAACAAATCAAAAGCTTCTGCTACACATAGCTTTTAAGTCAATAATTGAATGAGGGCAGTGTTAAAATTCTTAATTTTTTTTTAAATTTTGTTCAAATTCAATAAACAATGCCTGAGAAATATTCTTTCTTTATAGTTTCTTAAACCTTTTTTAGCAACTAAGAAAGGGGAGACAAGAAAACTTGCTATGTATTGATTTGGTAATTGATGCAGAGTGAATGAGGAGGGAGAGATGAAAATCAATATTGAACTGTTGAGTTAAGAGGTTGTTCCATTATTATATGATATATCTCTAATGCGATTTTTCAACCGTGACAGAGGCAATCTAGAAGATCCTGTGCAGTTTTATGTCAAACCCTTTTGCGTGTGTAACATTATTACTGTCTTAAACTTTATTATTATTATTATTATCTTTGGTGATGAAAACACCAATTAATGAGTTGGTTTTAAATATGTGAGATCGATGGTAACTGTAAGTGATACCGTGAAAGAAAATTAACTTGCACATGCGTCTGCGACTCCTGAAATTAAATTTGTACCCAAACAGTATTTGAGCTCACTATTCTATGCTTTGCCTCCTCCTACTCTGTTCTCCCTTTCCTCCTTCTGTCTCTACTCCATTTCCAAACATGTCAAGATCCACATATCGTTATCATCCTTTTAGTTTCTTTCATTCCACGTGCGCCTACACACGTCACACGTGCCTCCGAATACTTCTACTCTACCCTCCTCCTTTCTCTGTTCTACCAACCACACTATAAGTTTCTTATAATATTTCAAATCTGAATATTACAGAAAAAATTACTTGAATTTCTCTGTGTTCAATTATTATTAATTAACAAATAAAAGCAAAACACAGACGCATACAAAGTTTGTTTATTTATGGCCTTTTCTTGTCCCTCCAGCCACTTACAATTTCTCAATCCAAAACTCAACACTCTCCCTCACTTCTCTCTCTCTCTTATAATATTATCTTCACTGTCCATAACCATATCTCCATGCAGAAAACATACTCTTTCTCCTGCATGTCCTCTTGTGGCAGTGATAGTGCCAGCTTTGAAGCTGACGAGAATGGCAATGAAGATTCCATTTCCCTCTCCCTTGGCCCTCCTTGCCACCACAAATCCAAACTCCTTAACCCAAAACACACTTCTGCTCTGCGTGCTCATCAGAAAAACCCTAACTCTGATGACCCCACCGCTGTAACAGTTGCCCTCCACATTGGCCTTCCCACCACCGCTACCAAACCTTCTTCCACTCCGCCTCATGGCCGATATTGGATCCCTACTACTCAACAAATCCTTATTGGACCAACTCAATTCTCTTGCACGGTCTGTAACAAAACGTTCACCCGTTTCAACAACATGCAGGTCAGTCCGTAACATCTGAAACTCAACTACTTAGCAAGTTTAGTATTTTTTTTAATTCATGATAACCATTTATTAGACTGAGATTAATAATCTCAAAATAGTACTTTCTCATCGTTAAAGTCTTACATACATTTACGAACACTGCAGAGGCCTTTAGACCCTCTTGCTAATAAAAAAGTAGTATATACACGCAGTAAAAAGGTAAGCCCTTGCCTTTTCTGTTGAAAGTGTGGTTTGAAAAATCCAAGAAGTCTTTCATTGCATATCAACCATCAAAAGTCAAGCTAGATAGAAGTTGTAATAGTGTTAGTTAATTAGCGCAAAAGTTAGAGTGATTAACATTCGAACTTACGATTAAGGAACATTAAAAAATCTTTAAATTGTCTGTACATGTACGTAAACTATTTTCTCATCCAACATCTCAAATCCATGTCTAGTGTTTTTATATGCTCTATTTTTAAGATTCACCGAATGCAAAGCAGAACTGGTGTGTTTTGGTGCGCGTTATTTTGGTCTCAAGAAAGACATATTCTTATATATTGTTACAAATATAGATGCATATGTGGGGACATGGATCAGAGTATAGGAAAGGGTCGGAGTCATTGAGAGGGTCAAAAGCAGGTTCTTCGATGCTGAGGCTACCCTGCTATTGCTGTGAAGAGGGTTGCAGAAACAACATAAACTATCCGAGGTCAAGGCCACTGAAGGATTTCAGGACCCTCCAAACACACTACAAGAGGAAGCACGGAGGGAAGCCATTCGAGTGCAGGAAGTGTAACAAGGCATTTGCAGTGAGAGGTGATTGGAGAACACACGAGAAGAATTGTGGGAGGCTTTGGTTCTGCATCTGTGGTTCTGATTTCAAACACAAGCGGTCCCTGAAAGACCATGTCCGTGCATTCGGCAATGGCCATGCTCCACACAGCTTGGGTGAAGAAAGAGATGATGAGAGTGAAATGGTGTTTTTAGTTTGAAATAATAGAAGGTAGGTGTATGGTAGGGTTTTATTTTTGGTTGTAACTAGGAGTTGGATTGATCCATTAAAAGATTGTACGTTGTCTGTGGTACGTGGAAGAAAAGGAGTGCGAGACAAACAGTGAAATGAAAGCTAAGGTTCTTGCATTAAAGGTTTCAAGTGGCAGTCTTATCAACTCAAAAGGACGTTTTCTTTCGATGCTACTTTTGCTGAGATATTATTCAGAGAAAGAGAGATTGAGAGAGAGAGTGTGTAACTTAACGAGGGTACTCGAGACTGGAGTGTAATCAGTGAGTCTGAGTGCAGACGAGATGAGAAAAGGGACATGCAGACTAGAGCAGACACAGACTCCATTGTTCTTTACTTTACATCTTCATATACCCTAACCATATTATTGCATAAATTATATTACTCAAAGATCCCTATGCTAAGTCAAAAATATGGGAGAAATATCTACTATATAAGAATGAGAAGTAAAAAAAAAAAAGGAAAGTGTTTTTTTCTTTTACACTAGACAACCTATTTTTAAGAGGATTTTGTTTATTAGAAGAAAATTAGTTTTTGCATTTATAAAGAAAGAAAAAGAAATTGAAGAATAAAATAAAAAAAAAGTGTAAAGTGTATGTAAAAATTTGTTGAGTATATTAATAGTGAGAAAGTGTATAAAAAGGAAAAAGGGATATTCTTAGTTACTTAAATCGATCACTGTATATGTTTATAGTTTCCATTAATATTGTAGTTTTAATCCACATATATGTAATATATATTTAAAGGATATAACTTACAAAAGTAATTAACAACAAGTACTTATTTATCATAATATTATTAGATAAAACTATGCTATTATAATATACCAAATCCTTTTTATAAATCTTAATGTCAAATATTATGAATATAGTCGAGTATAACAAAAGGGGAAAAAATTGTTTGATCCCTACGTCCATTTGAGTCTAGGTTTTAATAATAGAATATTATATTAACATAATTAAAAATAAATATAAATAAAATATTATAATAAAATAATGATTTTTAAAAGTATAAGTTTGAGACACGGTCAAATTATTACTGTCCTCACACACTTTTAAAGTATTTATATAAGAAAAAAAATTTAAGGTACTATATTATTTTAGCATCAACCAATATTTACAAACTTTATTCTTTAATATTTTTTATGAATATAAAAAATATTTTTTTAATGACTGAAATACCTCAGTGATATATTTAGTCTAAAAAAACATTTTCCTATTTTTACACTTTCGAAATAAACAGTAAATGTGGTAGGCCTAACACAGTAAAAATTGCAGGTCATATTGAAAATACTATACGAAAACGGATGAAAAATTAATTATCATGGGGTAAAAGATGAATTTTAAATAATGTGTTTTTCACTGACATTATATTGTTTTCTGACAGGAACAAATTATGATCAGTTCTCAAGTGAACTAATTCATTGACAAAACTAATTTCTTTATTTTCTTTATATTTTTCCTGTGTTTTTCGACTCAAACACTTTCCCGAAAGTTAGTGTCTCTAGCATATATTTTATTGTGTACATCTTCATTTATGATATTTGTGTAAATGATTAATCCCAAGTTTTGTGAAGTTGAAAAGAAAATTAAAAAAAAAAAAAAAGTGCGGGGGTGAGGAATAAGAGGTTGGAGTGAGTGGGAGTTACGATGGAGGCACACTGATACGTGGTGCTGTTTCTGGGGTTTCACCCAAAGGCCTTTCTTTTGCCTTTTCAGACCAACTACAAACTCATACTACCAAACATTTTTCAGACCCTCTGTTTTTACCATCATTACCTCCCTCTTTTACCTTTTAACCCCCCCTACCCACTCTTTTTCACAACACATTATATTATTATACCCACAAAACTAAATATTAAATTACCAAACAAATACAAAACACAAGTAAATATCTCATAAATTATTATATTCTAATTTTAAAACACCAATTGATGCTTGTTTCATCTTTACAAATTTTTATACATCATTTTCTCATGTCAAAATTTTCATATCAGAGTACAACAATAATTACTTGTAATTTTCATTTGCTGATACCAACTTCTTCGTTTCTCTACTGGTTTCTTTATCCTCAGTTCTTGATTGAACAAAAATTTAATTGTATTATCTTTTAAAAACTATTTTTAGCATGGTTATTCTCAGCAGTGTTCTTTGGTCGAGGCTCTCATGCCTCTTGCGTTAAAGCCTTTTTACCTTTTCCTTTTTCTTCCCCTCTTTTTTTCTTTTTTGTTACATCAAAAGTTGATTGAAAACGAAGCATAAAGAAAGGTTGCAAAAACCTAGGTGAGATCATTAATGTTGTATATGCATATGGACCGTGCATGCTCGACGCTTGCATCTTGAAATTGAAAGTGCGCCTTTTTTTTCATGCGTTTAACTTCCATTCATCAATGTTTGAAAAAAAGGTTATTTCCTTGCATTTTATTTCACATTTTCAAACATCATTTTCATATAATGAAATAAAAAGGAATACAAGTTTTATTACACTGTTGTTGTTTTTTTTCAGTTAAAATCCAAAAGGCAAATGTAAACAATAGGATATGTAGGGATATTCTTGGAAAACGTAAATTATTTAAAGGTGTTATGGAAAATCTAAAGTGGTGCATATTATTTGAAAAAGAGATAAATAGATAAACAGAAATGTTTAGAGGGATGTGAGAGATAAGCTGCTTTTACACGCAACAATGTGTTAAGGATAAGACAAGTCAAGTTAAGGAACGTTAAGAGGATGTCATGCATGCAGTTAGCATAATGGACAGTTCTTGTCTGTGGTTTTTAAATTATCTGTCACACTGCTAATCATATCTGTTAGAGCTTTTGCACAACTTCTTATCCTGCCATCATTCAGCCATGTTTGGACTCACAAAGCGGATAATGTTTTTAAGATGTTAATGATGTTATTTCAAATATTAAAGTATTAATATCATTTATAAAAATGAAAAACTTTTTATACTTTAATGTTTTGCATTTGGATGAATTTGGAGGACACGATGAATTTTAGAAGAAAAATAAAAAAAAGGTGAACGTTGAGTTTGTTTTGATTCATATCGTGTTTGTTTATATGAGTTTCACGATGAAGATTGATGAAACCTATTTGTTTATAGGGATTAGAATTGATTTTGTGTAGATAAATTTGATCAATAATGAAATATTTCATTCTTACATAGATGAAGATGAAGAGAAAAATACAACTTAATACATAGACATTTATTTAAATATCCATCATTTCTTTTAAAATTTCATTTTAACAAATATGTTTTTACTTAAACCTTGTAGGTAATTAATTATAATATAATAATATTAATATTAATTACATTAATAATAATAATAATAATAATAATACTAAAACTAATAATAATAGTTATTTTTTATTTTATACTAATTTTATCTGTAGCGATAAGACTGTAATTAAAAAAATTATCTAATAAAACATATTGTTTTATATTTATCGTATCCATCAAATCATGTACAAACTTTCATCAACTTTACTCTCAAATCTTTTTATTCTCACCTCTCAATCCTTTGAAACAAACAATATCATTTTTTTCTCTACATCTTTCCAAATTCATCCACTTACTCTTTCTTTGTTCCTACAGCAACCAATAGTCTAACATTGCATAGAAGTTGAGGTCTAAAGCGATTTAAATACCCCTTTCTCCTTCCATCCATCGAGATGTTCTTTAAGGACAAAACTGTGACAGAGCTTTACTCAAAAGAGGACAATAACTCAAATAAGGGATGATTGACACTAACAATATTACTCAACGAACTTGGGATCGAAACAATGCATCCACCATGGGACCAATAACGAGGTTCTATATGCGAACCATCGGTCCCTTAAGCCCTTTATTGGGGATCACTTGCTTAATCCCCTTACACCTCGACTACTAGGTTTATGTTCCTACCGCATCCAATTACTTCACATAGTTTATAGTTGATGTCTAAGGTACCCTTTTCTCCTTTCACCCACCAAGACACTTTTTAAGGATAAAACCGTGACGGAATTCACTCCAAAACGGATAATATCTCGAATGAAGAATAATTGACTCTAACGATGTCATTCGATTGATTTACGATGGGAACACTCTTAGAAAATATGATAAATTAAAAAGTTATTTTAATGAATAAAAATAAATTATTATTATTATTATTGATCATAAAAATAATTTAAAATAAAATATAATTAGTACAAATTATGTTAAAATAAATGTAAATTATTATTTAAAATAATATATATATATATATATATATATATATATATATATATATATATATATATATATATATAAAATTATTGTCCTCGTTTTCGTGTTTGTGAATAGTCAATCATTTGAAACAAATATAAGTATATTAAAAATAATCATCTAATTTGAACACATATTAAAAATAAAATCATGGATAAATTCCGAATTTTAAAGAGAACAAAACCTCAATACGACACTGTCTTATTTTATTAAAATGAGGTATTGCTAAAACGATAATGAATATTACTAATTATTGAATTGTTAATAAGATATGCGTGTTTATTGTTAATGATGTCTAACTTATAAATAATAATTTCCTTTTAGGGATTTTTATTTAGATATTATAAAATTATATAAAAAATAAAAATAAATTATTGATAAAAAAACAATAATGATTAAATAATGGTTTGAAGTTTGATTTTCTAAATTATTATTTTCATTTAATCTTATGAAACTAATATTGGTTTTAAAGATATTATTTATTTTTAATTTGCACTATTGCACTACAATTTATTTAAATTTTCTTAAAAAACTTGTATTATTTATATTTTAAAATAATAAGATTTGATTTTATATTTCCAAATAATATTATTTTATTAACAAAATGCGTATAGAGATCTATGGATATAGCATATATAAAAGAATTCTTCATACATCCTTTATGTGAATAGAGTACTACCACTACGGAATCCCTAACAAAATAGATATTTTTTAACAAGATTAGTAGCATGTAAATAATACGATACAAAGAAAAATGTTTACAGATTGTTTGTGTTATTTGTGTACTTTATATGATTTATCGTAATTTAACGAAAGATGATAGAAAAAGATGGAAAGACTCTGAGAGTGAAGACTTGAAAGAGCAAAAGCATTGTGAAGCTCAGACAGCATTTCCAATTTTGCCTTACATTGCCTCTTACACTTTTAATATTTTTTATACAATGTATTTTTTACAGGTTTAATATTTAAATTATAATTATATATTACATTGATAATTGTATAAAAAAATTCTAAACAAATTGATAATAAAATATTTTAGATTTGTTTATTGAGAGAATATTATATAAATTTTAGTGTATATATATGGATCCTTAAATAATTAGATTTTTATAACATTTGGTAAATAAGATTTAACTGAAAAAAAAATAAAACTTTGAATCTAATCGCTAATTTGAAAATAAACAAAGCAATTAAAATTTATTAAAGGGTGTAATAGTTTGTGAAATTCGAGCACCTATTATACATACATACATATATATATATATATATATATATATATATATATATATATATATATATATATTTTTTTTTTTTTTCTATTTTCAAAACATTTAATTATGTAGAAAAAGTTAGGCTCATAAATCGGTTTTTATATATTAACGAACTGGTAGAAATTTTCTATAACTAAACGGTAGAAAATGTTTATGGAATTTTTAACTTTTATATTTTAAAACTTATACATACACCAATTTAGGTTTGCCGAAAATTTTATTTCATTTTTTCTAAAAATGTTTACGAAAAAACTTTTCAAAACAAGCTAAGAGGATATTAAGCAAATGACAATCGTTTTCATGGCCCATTTATCTCAACGCCCAAACAATATCAGGCTTATCATCGAGTTTTGGCACAGTGTCTATATAGTTGGGCTATCCACCAAAATTTAGTTTTCGGCTCCGTAAAAAAAAAGAAACACACCAGAGGCTAAAATCAATACTCAATAAGCGAGTATATTTTTACTCCGTACATTTTCTTTCTTTATTCGTTTGTTATATTTTTGGGTTAAATATGTTTTTGTCCCCAAATTTTAATAAATTTTGTAATTAGTTTTTTTTCAAAATTTTATAATAATTTAGTCCTTCTCACCAAATTTTGTTAAATTTATTTATCATTTTAAACACATTTTATGATAACATTTGAGTTAACATTGAAGCGAAAATGTGTCAAACAGTGTAAACAATTAAAATAGTATCATGAAATATACATGAAATCTCAGATAAACTTAACAAAATTTGGTTAAAAGAACTAAATTCACGTATTTTTAAAGATGAAAGACTAAATTGATCAAAATTTTTGAAAAGGAACTAATTTCAAATTTCATTAAAATTTAAGGGACAAAAACATATCTAACCCTATATTTTGTAATCTTAATATCAAAGTATACTTTTTCTATATGTTTAAATTGTTGTATATTAATATCATTTTTTATACCGTTATTGGATTAAAATAGATCATAACATTAACAAAAACAAAATGACAAGCATATCTATCTATTAGTGTTTCCATATGGTATAGATAAAAAATGGTATAGACATTAAAGACAAACCAAAATTTTCATCCTAGTTTTAAATTACTTTTTAATAGGTTATTCTTTTCTAACAGGTTTTCCCTAAATTTCCTTAAATTTCTCAACAACGTTTTCTTTCTTTCAGTTACATATGTGCGTTTTTTTGTATAAGTTACTGTGTAAAAACTTAATTCTTTGATTGTCTTAAAATTAATTTTCAGTAATTAATTTTCAGTAAACAAGTTAGCTATATCTTAAAATTAATTTTCAGTAAACTATTATGAGTATAGTGTGTATTATAGTAATTAACTATGTTTATCAAATGTATAAATCTAAAATAAAAAAATTGTACTTTTTTTAAAACACCTTTAAATAAATTAGCTTTTGTAGAGAAGTTTGTTTATAAAAGTCTCATAACATCAGTTATATAAGAATGAGTTAAGTCAAGTGTGACTTTAAATATATTTATCCGCATCTTTCATGTAAAAAATTATATTTACATTCGTCTTCACTTATGTTAGGTATGAAATTTATTTTTCATTATCGTTCCCAATATTAAACTTGCTTATACTTTGTTACACATGATCTCGAATATTAACTAAGTATGTTTCTTAAAAAAAAAATATTTTATGTAATGCAAAATTGAACTCTCAAATTTATAGTCAAATATTTTATGTAATACAAAATTAAACAAAAAAAATACAAGTATTTAATGAAATAAAAATAATAAAACGTATTTAAAAAAATTAATTCAATAAAATTGAGGTTTAAATTTCCTAAAATATGGCACTAAAGTTGTGATGAGAAAAATAATATCTTAAAGATTTAAGAGGATTTGATAGATACTAAACAACTCAAATAGTTAAAAGAGATGAAATAAAAAATTCGTAATAAAATAAGAATTTTTCAAATAAGACCAAATAAAAAAATATTAAAAGATCTTTTAACAATTTAAAACGGAATGAGTATGGAAATGATAATGAATTGAATATATAGTCCTTATTCCTATGTCTAATTTTAAAAAATAAATATTACTTATATCCATATCATGTCCTCTAAATTTTTGGATTTTAGATAAAAAAAAATGGAACGAATGAAAATAATACCTACCAATTTAGATGTATTTGTCTTCCTAGTTTAAAAATATCATGAAAGAAGAATGTAAAAAGAGAAGGAAAAATAGAAAACACACAAACTGAATAAAAAAGGAAGAGTAATATACACCAAAACCCCAAAATGCATGAATGATTGTAGTCATGTCATGACCCAAAAGAGAGAAAAAAAAGTGGCATTTTTTATTTTTTATTTTTTCGGGTGGGCTGGGTTTCCAGCTTGATCTTGTTTATATAATAAAATAAAAGCTTGAATATTTTTTCTATTTTTTAAAATTTGGAATAAATTTACTTTTGGTCATATAAACTTAAAACCGTCTTTCAATCCTAAGAATTTAAAAATTATTTTTTTAATCTCTCTATCTCAAGTACTGCTGTTTAATTTATACTTACACTGTTAGTAATCTACTTATAATTTTGTTCATACCACTAAATACCTTCTCACGTGTTTATTTTGGTTTAAAAATATTCACTTTAATACATTTAAATGTAACTGGAAAAAGAAACTGTTATTTTTTTCAAATTACAAAGATTTTAAAATAATTTTAAATTTTTACTACCAAAAAAATTTTTACTCTAAATTTAACTTATTAAATATACGTTCAAATTAAAATAATTTCTTACTTTTCTGATTGAGAAAAAGGAATCGTCATAATCTTAACACTACTCTATCATTGTATGATAATATATATGATACCTCTGGTTTTTTGTACGAAAAAATAAACGTGAGAAATATTTTAGTCCTAATTATAAGAAAAAAGTAAATTTTTAATCATTATTTTTCATTTCGTAAATTACCGGGAAGTCATTTACCCCTTAAAACCCCTGATACTATTAAAATTATTTTATATTTTGTGACATTTCTTTAGAAAAAGAAAATCATAAGAAATGTATTTGATCTCATTTTCCTCAAAATTTTGTAAAGTTCCATAAAATATCAGTAGAAAAAGTCCTTATACAATGTAACCATATAAGTCGCATACAAGGATTGAAAAAATATATCGAGTCATCATCGTAAAAAAATGTTACTTATTTTTCTTTTTAATTTTATAGAAAAAAAAATAATAATAGTCAATTAAAAACCGATTGAGTCAACTAGTCTTAATTCATATGTAAAGGATTCTCACATACATTGTTATATGGAATGAGTAAAATTGTTAATTGATGACGTGATTAGCATCTGATAAATTAAGGTCAACAGATATTTAATGTTTGTAATTACTTGAAGTAATTGAAATGTTTAGCAGGCAAGTAGCGAGAACAAGTTAGCTAAGTCAAATGTTTTAGGAAACAAACATTTTGGGTGTCGGAAACATCTAAGGAAAACAAAGAAAGAGAAAGAAGAAACAATGTCGGAGACGAAAATGAAGAAATGACTATAAACCAAAAGACTCCTGTGAGTGTAGGAAACGTTCATCGCTGCACCTATCTATCACAGACCCTTCTTCTTCCTCTTTCGTCCATATATTTTGCAGAGACAAAGTCCCAACCAAACACCTCAATGCTACCTTGAAAATTCCAAATTTTGTCATCATTAATTACAGCAGGTAGAACAAACTACGACTATTTGTTCAAATCAAAATTATCATAAAAGTCTATTCCTAAAACAAACACCCATATGTTTATTTAAATCATATGATCCAACTCTTATGGCGACAGAAACAGAATTTGGAATAGTGAATAAGTAGAGTCTGATGTGAAGCTATTAATTTAGTGGATATGAGAATTAAATCCGAACCTAAATAAAATTGACACTTGTGTCTAATACGTCGTAATAAGTAGCATGCATGTGGTTGAAGATTGAAACATTTAACGAATAAAATGTCGAAGGTTTTGTGCACAATCACAGGAAGTCATAGATACACATTTGGCTCTTTACGCAGACTAGATGGAACATGAAGTGTTCAAAAATATATTTATATTTTCTATGGAAGAGGTCACGTGGGACCTCACCTCGTTTCCAAAGTGCCTCGATTATTAATTCTCTGATTTTAGAAGATTCAATTCCACTATTACAACACCAGACTATGACTTCTGCCAGAGAGTAATGTTCCTCAACATCATTGAAACATTTGGAAGAAGAATAACATTATGTTTCGGTTTGAATTTTCTCATGTCCAGGGAAAGACTAGTTAATAACTTCTGTATGCTTATTTATTCCGCAACTACCGATTAATTAAAATAATGTTATTTCATTTATCATAAAATGACTATAAATCTAGTCAGATTTGTAATTTATAGGTTTAATTATTCGGATGATCCAATTTGGTGAGAGTGTGTCAATTTCGTACCCGCATAAAAATAATGTCAATACTTACTTTTGAAAAAGTGCATCAATTAGGTTTCTTTGAGAAAAAAAAAATTAACGCCATTCACAGCATGTCACGTGTCACTTTCTAGTTTTTTTAATTTTTTTTTGCAACATTTTTTTGTTGTCACGTGTCATGTCCTTGTGACACGTGACAATGTCACTCTCACGTGGCAGGATAATACCACGTGTGACAAATGTCATTGTACTGATTTCAATTTAGTATCTATATATACCTCATTGTTTCAATTTAGTTCCCACTCTTGTGTCTTTTGTTCAATTTTGTTCCAAATTTTTTTAATAATTGAAATACATTTTTTAATTCACTTTTTCATAAAATTAAAAGTAATTAAGTATAAATATTTTTATGACATTAAGTACTGATATTTACATTAAAATTTAGTGGTAAGAAAATGTGATACTAATAGAACAATATAGTCATCAACTTTTTTTTCTTCAAAATAGAGCAATATTGTCTCTCTCCAATTGAAGACCAAATTTATTATTTGTATAAATGTTATACTAATATTTTTTTTATTAAAAATGACTTTTTAGCATATTACGTTATTGTATATTATTAACCCATATCTTGTCAATGTATTTTTTGACCACTAAATTTTAATTTAAAATATAAGTACTTAATTTTGTAAAAATATACTTAAGTAGTTTTAATCTTATAAAAAAATGAATTAAAAAATATACTTCAATTATTAAAAAAAAATTAGGATAAAATTGAACCAAAGACACAAAAGTTGAGACTAAATTGAAACAATGAGATATATACGGGTGTTAAATTGAAATCATTACAATGACATTTGCCACACATGGCATTATCCTGTCATGTGATACTGACATTAACACGTGTCACAACAGGGACTTAACATGTGACAACAAAATTTTTTTGCAAAAAATAAAATAAAATATACAGAGAGTGACACATGGCATGCGGTGTTAATTATTTTGTTCTGACAGAGACTTAATTGAGACATTTTTTCAAAAATAGGAATGTAATTGACGTTTTTTCCCCCGGATACCAAATTATATACTCCTATCAAAATAAGTATCGTCCAAATAATTAAACCTAATTTATACTATGTAAAAGTAATCAAAAAATTTGGAACCGATTTAACATATTATGGCAACCTTTTTTTTCCTTCCCTTTTACTCATTCTTTGTTTTCTTTATGTATTTTTTTTCTATGAAAATATAGTTGCCATTTTGCATTGATTGTGCTTAGCATGGGTTCTGTTTTTATTTTTAATAACTTAAACAATAATAATCTTTAATATATAAATTTAGTAACTTCCCCAATAATATTTTTAAAAGTGTTTATTGTCAACATTTTTCTTAATAAAACAAATTGGTTATAATCACGAAAGACCCTAAATTGGTGATATTCCTTATTGGCCTGCGAATTATTCTTCCCTTTTTGTTAAGCTTCGCGGTTTATTAGTTGGATTGATTTTATTAGGCTTCAATGTTCAACCTTTCATATTAAAATTTATGGTGTGTACGGTAAGAGCGAAGAACATATAGAAAAGAAAAAACATAGACAATGATGTTTTCTTTTTATACGGTCGAAGGAGAAAATCAAAGAAAAGTGTTTGTTTCTTTTAGAACTATTTTTCAGTTTTAGGTTTTTTTTTTTTTTTTTTAATTTTTTTTTTTTTTTTTTTTTTTTGTTTTTTTTTTTTTTTTTTTAAGTTTCCTCTTACTTTTCTTTCCTTCAAACAGATGAGCGTGAATGTGACTCAAATGTTACAAACAATTGACTATTTTTCCTAAAATTATTTATGCACAATTGTATAACGATATTATCTGCAACTTGCAATTTGAAATTGTATTTCCAATTTATTTAAATACTTGATTTTAATCCAAGATATTTTCGGTCAAAAGAAAACCCAATTCCTCAAAATACTGAAATTATTTTAGTGCTAAAACATTGTCTATAATGTATCTTCATACACACAGTCCTATAAAATTGAATATTGAACTGTGTAGTTAAAGAATAATGCTATTTGTAATAATTTTGCAGTCTAATGGTGGCAGTTAGTGTTACATATATTTTTGTGATTTATTTTGATAAGCAATGAGGAATTAAACAAAAAAGAAAACAACGTAGATCGAATATAAATGAGTTGAATATTTGATAAAGAAAATTGAAATGCTGAAAATGGAGCCGATTCTATACCCGAAAGTCGTAAAACCCAGTAAATATTATGATTAGTAAAATATATAGAAAGTGTGGTTAGATTTACAGATAGAATTTTACTAAGGAGATACAATATTAATGAAACCTGAGTCTAATTATATAAAAAATTTATATCATTTTCAACTCAAAATCTTAAGACAATAAGTTTATAAATTTTTATTCTTTTTATAATGTTTTACTTTCTTATTTTTAACTAATCTAAAACTTATACTCATATTTAAATTTTTAACCGGGGGTGAAGAAGGAAAAAGAAAAGAAGGTGAAGATGTTTTAATGAAAAATGGGGGTTTGAGATTTGCGGGGTGTTTTTCTGGGAAGGAGTTGGGAATTGTTTAGTGGTACAGAAACGATGGAAAACAATGGTAGATTCATGGAAAGTTGACTATTCCAAAAACAAGGTACTGCTATGAGGTCCATAATTTTAAGAATGTTAGAAAAAGCTATGGTCATGCACAGTACGCCATGCCCACTTGCCAAGTAGCTCTTTCTCACTTTCTTTCTTTATTGGACAAATGTCTAATTATCAACTTGTTCACACTTTCCTAGGTCATGCCATGGACCCCTCCTCCCTCAATGTATAATCTACGTCTATTAACTTTTCCAAATTTTCTTCCCAGTAAAAAGTTTCATATCTCATTTCGCAATCATAAGAAAAGCTCGAAAGAGAGGAAAGAATATAAGCGTGAATTTAATTCTGTTAATTTTGAGAAAATATTCATTTAATTTTATTCAATTTTAACGGGATTTTTTTTTTATATTAAGACGTCTAGTTTAATTGTTTGAATAGAGTTTCTGCATTGTTGTGGATAAAGTAAAACAGTGATTCACCGACAAACATTAACCTAACATAAGTTGAAATAATTTTGTTTGCCTAATTGGGTAGAGAATACTAATCCGTATATGTACATAAGGTTTTCAGCCATAATCTCCTGCTATAAATAGTTCACGCAAATGATTAAAAAATTAATTGAAATAAGAATTGTGAAAATTGTTTTATTTATCTTTCTAAATTTTAGATTTAACATAAGTAAATATCTAAATCTTATACTCAATCCTACAAGTTAAACTAGAATTAGATTACGCGATGATGGTAAAGCAAGCTGAATCATGAAATGGAGAACACCGCACATGCAAAATACATGCACGAGTTACAATACGAAGTTGATTTTTGAGTTATAATTTTTGGAGTAGGAAATAGCTGTTCACAGTTAATGTTCCTGTGTCTTAAAAGATAAGAAGTACTCTTATAGAAAAATAAGCAGCTGTACTCCTGATTCCTTTATTAAAAAAAAAAAAAAAA
>Ga0209589_1000473_pt1 | contig 56500 bp, 43 predicted proteins | sample CowpeawhiteBW_FD_187525 | JGI IMG/M metagenome (GOLD analysis project Ga0209589, IMG submission 187525) | Root nodule microbial communities of legume samples collected from California USA - Cow pea white BW (SPAdes) (version 2) | ecosystem: Host-associated > Plants > Roots > Nodule | place: USA...
ACATGTAGTTATTATTATTAATATATATATATATATATATATATATATATATATGTATATAATTAATATATAAAAATAAATTAAAATATTTTTAAATTTTAATTTTTTTAATTCAATAAATTGTAATTTTATTAAATTTTTATTATGAAGGGTATTTTAGAAAATTTAAAATTTTATCTATCCCAAATCTATCTTATCATACGAACACAGCCTAAGTCTTCACTTGAAATTTCACATGATTATGGAAACAAGCAACATTCATTGCGATTCCACCTATGAATGGGTGGTTTAACTGTGTTAAGTGGACAATAATTATAGGTCAATCAAATCCGACCACCTGTGTCATTGGAAGCAATCCAGACTTTTTAAATATCTTTTCAGACTGCATAAGAATGATTCCATTGTACCACTTCAAAATAATATCACACTCCACATATGTCCATAGGAAAAGAGCACCTTCCGATGAGAACTACCCAAGTAGAAGAATCAATAAATCAATTCATTTAAGGTCCAATTCATGTCCTTTGCTGCTGTCAGAGTACCCTATCCCCGATCAAAAAGAGGGTAATAGCTGAATTTTCAGCACTAAATTTGGTGATGTTAATGGTACAAGTTGCCAATATGATGTCAACCTTTCTGGATTTCCGTATTCAAAAATCATATTTGGTTCTTCCACTTCCCAAAATGAGACATAACATGTCGGAAATATCTTGAGACGAGGAATAAAAATTCCAAGATTCGAGCATTAGACGTTTTCTTGATCCTTTAAAATGAACAACCTGCATCCAAAAAAGGAAAGAGAAGTATATTATCACTACAATATTTCCTAAAATATTTCTCCAAGCATTTATTGTGGATCAAACAGAATACTTGCTGATGTAAGTATAACATAAAGGTTCAAAAGCTAAACCTATAATATATCTATATATAATTTCCAGAGATATAACTCAAGTATTCAGCTGATGATCAAACAGGAATACTTCTGTTGTAAATCTTCATTACCTTAACATCCAATGGCATGCCATGAAATTGACCAGCACCCTCAGGCGGAGTCCAATTGTACAGAGAACAAGGTAAGAACAATACTGAAGTAGCCCCAATATCTTCTGAGAAAGAAAGCCCTTTGGAAAACCTTCTGGCGTCAAAATGAGGTTTTGACATCACAACCAAAGCAAGAGCTAACTGATCACCCAGCATGCGAGAAGCATTTCTATATTTCGTGCTGTAAACTTTCAAGACCTCTTGTAGGAAAAGCTTTGCCCTGATTGATTATCAAATTAAATTAAAAAATTATTTATCAAAAAATACGTGGGATAAATCAAGAAAATAGGTAAAACCAAGCTTGCAAATGACCAAAGAAGCACATAAAAGGCATTTGCAAGGTATATATGTAGGATGGCGTTACAATCATATAATTTGCATTTTCTATTTGCAGGTTTTAAATGGCGTTACATTAGTTTTTAATTTTTTGTTGCATATCACAACTGCAACAGTTAAACCAAACTACAGATAGTACAGATCATCACCTTAACATTGCTTCCTGGGTACCCTTAACTGCAATGAATCCTGAATTCAAAGGTTGAGCCTTATTGTTCCTAAAGGTCAGAGCCAGATGAAAATTAGGATGGTCACGAAAAACTTGCCCTAAATCATCAACCACTGCTATATCAGAATCAGTGAAGATGTAATGAATGACATCCCTCGGCTTCTGAGAAAGTTGCTGTAGCCTTGTTTCTAAAAAGGTCTGTAAAGAAGGAAAACGTAGGGTCATTTAGTTTAAAGAACAAAATTTTAAAGTTCAAAATATATAATGCTTAAACAACACTACTAGCTCAATAGAGGAGACATAATAACAGATAAAGAATAAAAAAGATAAAACTAGCAAAAACCTCTGATCTACTATGGTCCAAATTATTGGGTGGAGGAAAAGAAAGCTATACTATAATTAAACAGAGAACATGTGAGCAGGAAAAAAGTTCAGCTAAATGTAGTCCCCGATTAGTGATGAGATTATTTTTTAGCAACAAATGTTCTATCTACTGTGGATGCAATGTGATCTTACAATGTAAGACCTGATCCTTTGGAGCATCAACTTGTCTCGTGAATATTCACCTTGTATAGGATACAGAGAGACCCTGTTTCTTTGCACTGAGAGGTCAGACATAGGATCTGTTAGAATAATCACTTTGCTCTGGGGCATTGCCACCTGCACACAGCACAATGTTGAATGAACGATGTCTGTCTGGTTAATTGACAGAAAACAAGCTCTGGGTCAAAACAATATGAATCCTTGTAATATTGGGTAAATGTACATCTAGAACCAAACACACACAGCTCTATTTATATTTACATTAAGTTGATACAAAAAAATCAATGATAATGAAATCAGATCCCTAACAAAGTTGCTACTAGCTTTGCAGCCCAGATACAGAATTCCTTTGCCCAGATTCTGCAAACTCTAACTCCTTTTCTTAACCCTTCAACTTCATTGCCTTAAACATCAACGACCACCACCACAGCAATGATGCTATCTTATTCTTTTTACCTTTTGTTGCTGACAAAAAAGGGGAGAAGTATATATGTTTTTGTTGTTTTTGCTTTATTATGTTCTTTTGCTACTCTGTTTCTATATTTTTGTGTTTTTGCTCTGTGTAGTTAATATCTTGCATACACTATGATAATATACTGCATTAATTCAAAGAAACAATTTAATTTCAAATAATATAGACTTCATACTAAGGTGTACAATACATGCTTATGGTCTTTCTATTTTTCCCAATGGTGAGGAATTTATTGTAAGGCCTCCGAGAATGAATGATGCAAATTCAGCGCCGTTTGTACTATGTAATACAGACAGTACCAAAATAGAATTTTTTCGGTAGCCAAATGTCGACAAGGATGTATGACATTTGAATGTGATAGGTAAATTCAATATTAACAGACCAAAGGAATAGAAATCGAGCTATCTATTCAGAGTTTCTGGAATTACAATAAGCAGAACAAAACCACCCAGAGAGAAACAAATGTCTATCAGCCCTCACCAATTCCCAACCTCCCTCACCCTCCTCATCACTATATTCTCTCTCCTCTAACGAAACCCACGATCCCTCCTTCCACCTCAGCCCTTCTGTTATTACAGAATCAAGGATGTGTGCTCGTGGGCCCCCATGTGATGGGTTTCAACTTATTCCTCTCATAGACCTGGTGTATTGTCTTATTCTGCCCTCCCACTCCTTCATTCGTATCAGAATGTGTCTGAGAAAAACTAGTGCCAAGGTAGGAAAAACAAGAATATTCCACTATTTGATGTTGATAAACACCAAAAATATAAAATCATTGACAAATACAACAACACACTTTTAACTAAACATCTACAAAGTAAAGAAATAGTATACAAAAGAGCGCCGGAATAAAACTGTCAACTATTAATTAAAATTTACTGAAAAACAAAAAATCATGAAAAAAGAGCTCATTAAATACAAAGCAGGAGCCACAAGGTTATAATAAATTTCAAACCGATAAAAAGTGTTCTGCTAGCAGTTTCCATATACACAATCAAAGGGAATATGCTCTTTCCAATGGGACAAACCCACAACTTTTATTCAGTGTTTACCTGAATGAAATTAATGAAGACATTCAACAAAGCCATAGACCTGTCAACGTTATTATATGAAGCATTGCCAACCACTGTGTTTGATCTGTCGTCTACATCATTGAGAGAAGTATTATAAATGGTAAAGACAGTGACAAATGTGATACTTCCATCTACACCTGATCTGCTTTCAGAAGAATGGGTCCTATTAAGAGCTTTTGTCCCTGTGAATTGAGAAATTTTAAATGCAGTTAATCAAAGGAAAAAAAAATGGACGTCAAAATTTCAAGGAAATACAAAACCTCCAATACATATATAATGGTCCTTGTAAGAGCTTTTGTTCATGTTCATTAAGAATTTTTTTTAATGCATTTAATCAATCGAGACATCAACATTGCAAGGAAACGCAAAGCCTTCACTTTTGTCCTTGTAAATTCAGAAGTTTTAAATACATTAATCATATGAAAAAAATGGAAATCAAAAGTTGAAGGAAATGCAAAACTTTATGTGTATATATACATACATACACTATACACTAAGATTAACTCTGAATGAAGTAACTACACTTGATTATCTCAATGACTATGTACTACTAATTTTAAATAAATTGGATATTCATGTTTGACATCTTATTTCTAAAAAGGTATATTTACTTAACAGTTAGATAATAGAGACTACATATTACTGTTGAAATGTAATGTTTTTTATTTATTATTTTTCATGTATGAGAACCCAACTTTGAGGTTAGGGGTTTTAGGCACGTGCCTTGCCCTTTCCTTGTATCCTATAAATACATCAATAAAAGTCTAACAAAAGTCTAATAGTGTAAGAGAAACATATATTGTTTTTCTTAATTTCATTTATTCAAGTTGGTTTCAAGAGCCATGATCATCTCCATGGTCTGATTGTCAGCGGCGCCACTGCCGTCTTTTGCTGTCACTTACACCCTCGATGTCCACCGTTGCGTTCACCATCTTTGCCATATCTCTTCCAGCGAAGTCAGGGTTAAGTGTGCCCCAAAAAGTGCAACCCATCTCTAATGGTCGCCGCCACAGAAACGGACTGATCTTTCTTACTCAGAGGGAGATGTGAGTCAATTTATGCCAAATCCCCACATTGGTCACTAGATTGATGTGATTCACATTCTCAAATATGTAAAAAGGAACCCAGGACAAGGATTGTTTTATGAGAATAAGGGAAGCACTCAAGTCGTAGGGTATAGTCATGCAAATTGGGCTGGTTGTCCAATTGATAGAAGATCTACCACAAGATACTAGCATCTTATATTATGTGTAAGATTGTATACAAGGCTTTTGAGAAGAAAAAGAACTATTATCTATTAACATTTGTGAATTCTAAATGACCTACCTCTGGAATACAATTGATTTATAAAAACTACTAAAAATTTGAAGGTAGATACAGCCAAAGATTCTAAGACAACCTCTTAGGTTCCTTTCTTCAGAAAAGGAATTAATTCTTTTGAAGAACCAATAAATGAACAAATTGACAGATAAAAGATAGAAAGAATTATTTATAACAACTAATTGTCGAAACCTAGCCCACTAAACTCGCCTCTTATCTTTCTTCTAAAATATACTTGTAAAGTCTAATTCGTTTGTTTGGGTAGGTCTCCTATCTAATAGCACAACCCTAATCAGAATCATAATATTATGAGCAAAAAAAAATTTCAAGAATCATGAGAATAAACCAAATAACTTTCATAAAGGGATAAAAAGAACCTTGGCATTGCAAACGATTTGACAAGCCTTGTCCAGCCATATGACCAAGAACTAGATGATCAAATTTCTTGTTTAGTTGTTTGTGCCGTTCTTCCATTTTTGAGTTTTTGTGTAATTCCATGACTGATTAAAAGCAACTATGTTAACTTGTTATGCCGTAATCAAACAAATAAATTTAAACTTCTGAAGACAAAAGAGATTACCAACCAAAAACCAGATGAGCAAAGAGGAAAAACAAGGGAAGACCAAAAACAAAACGTTGCCATCCACTGAATATTTTCATCCCTGATAAACGTTCACTTGAACACAAAAAGACCAAGCAAAAGATGAAGAAACTAATGTCCCGCAATCACATGCACTTCAGCTGCACACACAATACAAAACCAACTTAGATAGGTGCTTTAGCAAAAGTAAAGCCATATATGGTTAAGAAAAAGACAAAAGAAATCAGGCAAAAAAGTTACATTCACAAATCATATAGATAGAACACCAAAAAGAAACTTAGGTCAAAAGACTTCTGAGAATTTGATAGGTTCCTTACGCGAAAAGACAGAGAAAAGAGAGAGAAGTACATAAAATACACCAACTCACGGTTGGTGAACCACAATGCAATATAGAATTCTCGAAAGTTTACAAAGGAGTATATTTCCTCCTTTCTCACAGTGAACCCAACCCACTGTCCCCCTCTACTAAACACCAAAAAAGATGCCCCACTCGGTGAGGTTGGTCGAAATAAATAGACCCCTCAATCGACAAACAAAAGGCACCTACACATACCCAGATCACTTCTTATCTAAATTCTTCCTATAATATACCTTCCAAACTCGTTCCTTCTCCATAGGTCTAACAGAATCATGCAAATTTCAGACAAATTACAAAATCAAACTTACGTAGATCTGAAAATAAATACTTATAATTTAGCATCTCACAAAAAAAAAAGACTGGCCCAAACCAGCCCACTGATCATCACAGATCACACACCACCCTTTAATGGATAGGATCAGGCTGGTTGATGATTAATCCTAAGTCCTAGCCCAATCCAAAATAATTCTTTAGTTTAATTATTTATTTTGTAATATGTGACAACAAAGAATTCACGTTTTGCTAGCTTCAAAATGGCAAACTTAAAATCATATGACAACACAAGAAGAAATTAATAGTAATTGAGTTAAGATCCCAAAAGTTGCATAAAATACTCGTTGAAGAACCCACATAGACTAAAGATGAAATCAAATAATAGTATATAAATTGGTACAACCTTATCTTACAAGCCAGTTTTGTGAAATTGAGTTAGGTTTAAATTTTACTTTCTTAAGATGGAATCAAAGCCATCAAGAGTTTATCCTAATGGATTTTGTTGGGTCTCATGCCACCTACTATCGGGTTTCTCCCTAGTTCCACACTCGAGATGTCCAATACTCACATGAGGTGCATTGAAAAATTCACATTGACTAGAGATAAGTGAGTGCAAAACTCACCCTATAAGTTAGTTTTGTGAGGTTGAGTTAAACATAAATTCCACTATTTTAAGAACATTTAATATCATCTATTCTAAATTCCAACAAAAGTCAATGCCTACACCCACGACATTAAGTTTCTTTGTCACTACTGTAGCATTTATAGTAGTGAATCACATAATACTTTCATGCTTGATAAACTTTCTCTTGAATACAAAGTAGTGGTGTAGCAGATTAGGCGGCATAGTAGGGGGAGAAACCTTTCCAAACAATGGCTGGATGGAGAATCTCACTAAACAGGAAATTCAACTCAGCTTCGAACAGAAAGTGTGATGAATTGACTATAGTTGGAAATATCTCACATACGGTGGCTGAATTTTAGTTGTTCACGATTAGGATGTAATATCTATATCTTCTCATTTGTTTTCCAGTTTTCTTGATTATATGAAATTAATTGAGGATTTCCCCAACCAAGTCAGAAATCTTTTGTTACCTTTTATGTCTGGTAAAAGCAAGGGCTGCCAAATTTCTCCTAGCAATAGGTGGATTGAGGAATAAAAATGTGGGAAGGAACAGCACATATTTGTGTGCAGTAAAATGCAAGGTACTAAACATAACATGCTTCAGATGTATGCTATGGGAGAAGAAAACAAATAAGCTTCCCCAATCAACCATATAGAATCCAAATTCAGCAAGGGAAAAACAAAGATTATGTCCCTGTCAAAAATTATAGCCCCAACAACCTCAATGAGCCATCACTGTGTTTGCAACTCGCATAAAACTTTAGCCAGTCAAGGAATGGCAAACATACGCTCCACCCTGATGTGATTATTAACAACTACAATAGCATAAGTACCACTGCCAACTAATATAAATTTAGAAGACATTACGTAATAAAAAAAATTCATTTATACTACAGAAATTAAGTTCATATATTAGCACTTGCGCCCATATTTTTTGAAGTAAACATTTTAACACTCAATATTGTGAAAATCAGACTTCATTGATGTGTTATATAGCTTGAATGGAAACTACTTCATGTTCAACAGCTAAGCTTCAACTTCAGGATCATCCAGCTTGTTAACATCATGACCATCCACCAAATCAGCTTGCTCATTGTGCTCCTATGTTTTGTGCATAAGATTAATGTACCAATATCTCATACCCACTAATGGATGTTTCTTAACCAAAAAATCCTTACTATAAGCCTCTCTAAGTACAACAGTCTGAGTCCTAATCTTATTGGAAATGTAAAATATACCAGGATGATGAACCAAAGCCTTTTTAAATCTCAAGGCCAACCCCAAACACTCTCCAAAACAAAGCAAATTTTCTCTTTCTGTCTTCTTTGACACCAGAAGAGAAAGCAACTCATGCATTATTGCCACAGTCCATTTCTCCGCTTGGTCACTGTTTGAGTCGAGATGAAATGCATCTTCATATGGAGAAATGTAAGGCAACCTTTGCCAATTATCAACCCAAGTCTTCACCCTCTTTACTAAATCAAAACCTTTAGGAAAAAATAAGGGAAATGCTATATCATGACTTCTTTTATCTCCACTAATGCCTAAGCTCCTTGCCCTCATTTCTAACTCAGACACAGAAAGCTCTTTTCTCCATGAAACAAGTTCTAAAGCAAGCACCTCTTTTCTAGATGACGGATCTTCCACAATGCAAACATTAAAATAATCAGGGTAATCAGCCAAAAGGGTTGTCACATAATCATGAGGAAGACCCATATCCCACTTTAGCTTCTCAATAACATAAAGAGGCAATTTTGCCATGCCAGCAAGCATTAGAAGCCTTGAGAGCCTCTGAACAGTGTCTTCACGATTAGTAGGAGAGTTATGAACAGCCATTTCTTCTCTATGGATGGAAAAGGCTTGAGGTGTGAGTTTGACAATCGGAGGAAGACCAGGACCAGGTTGAAATTGTGTAAAGACACAATGGTATTTGTCAATGAATTTGGAAGTCGTAGTGGGAAGGTTGAGGGAAGCTTTCAGTTGAGAAGCAGTATACATGGAGAGGGATTTGGAAGGAGATGAAATGATTTGATTCTTGAGAGAAATTATTTGCTTGAGATCTTTCTCTTTCAGGACTGCATTATCAAGATATGGGTCTCGAACCCATTTGACCCTTGCATTTACAAAAGTCCTGATATGGTTGAACAGATGTGAATGTTTGGAGGAAAGAGCCATGAACAACCAGCTCCCTGTAAAGTGGAAACAATGTTATAGGGTAAAAAGTGTTCTGTAGGCTTACACACTCTAACTTGTGCTAAGCTAATAAAATATAGATTATAAAGGTCATCAAATAAAAAAAAGAAAAATCTGCATAAAATTAATGCAGACTGCAACTGTTTTATTACATTTAAAAAAATAATGATGTGTTAGACTCTCAGTCTCAGTCGCTTAGTCTATACTCTGAACCAGTTAGAATCATACGAATGGTCCAATTCAAATCGCAATTCGTTACAAAAGTCTTTTCATGAATAGATTCGTATTCTGATTCATAACATGAATTGGTTAATCAGATGTGAATCATGTCATTAGCGATTCGGTTTAGTTACATACTATTCGAGACGAATCGAAACTGAAAAAATTAGAAAGAAACACATATAGGAAAAGAAACTCAGCTGAGCCCAAACTTCAGCTGAAGAGATGAACGGCGGAAAACACATCATCATGCTTCTATCAATCCTACTCATTTTCTACACATCCACAATCATAGTCGCACCGTCACAAAGCAATAACTCTAGGTCATCGAAACCGGATTTCACAATCAAAACAAATTATCAACAAATCAAACAAATTACACAGTTGCTTAAGTTCAGGAACCAAACGTTGGTTCCAGACACCACAAACATCAACCCTCACCACTGGAACCTCATCATCAAATAACGCTCTAACCGAAGGCTTGTCACTATCACTCAACACAGGGTTCGTTCGATTTCGCATGAAAGAGAAACTCAGAGAACACACAAAAACAGGTCCAATGTAAAATCGCTTCTTCAAAATTAGAAAATATCAGGTTCCAGAACACCTCATATTCAAACCATCACCAATCAGAAACCTAAAATGGTGAAACTAAAGGCAAGTCTGATCTCGCTTGAAACTTTGAATCTATCAGAAACCAAACCGGAAAAACAAAGGAACCAAAACAGAGAGCGAGAGAAAAGGGAACGAAGCGAACTGCGCTTACCTTTAACAGGGAACAGGTCCGAGGCTCACCGAAGTTTCACCTGAGGCAGGCTGACAACAAGAGGAAGACGCGAACGCAGAGTAACGCGGAAGAGAGGATTGAGATGGTGTGGTTGGGTCTCACTGGAAATGGCAGCAACGACCCAGGGCTGACAGATGCAGAATCTGGTGGTGGCGTGACAGCGAGGCGCTCGCGGTGGAGGCCAGTGGCCACGGTGAAGCTGTTGCCTTTTGTTGGACGAGGCTCACCGGAATCTGCCAGAAACGATGACGACGGTGTGAGCTTCGATGCCGGAGGATGTGCAGCGAGCTCGAATGGGGGAGCGCGGGGAAGCTTTAATCGTTGTCGTTGAAGCTCATCGGAACCCCACGGGAACCTGACCGGAATGTGGAGGTTGTGGATTGTACCGAGTGAGGGGTAGAGGAATTGCAGAGAAAGGGGAATGGGGAATGTAGGAGAAGAGGGCTCGAATCCCCCTCTGGTGTGTTCTCCACGCGTGCGATGATGGAGGGAGATGTGTTCTCCACTAGAAGAAGATGGAAGATGCAGATGATATGTTGTAGATCCTGTGATTTGTGTAGGTAAAGAATCAGTGGAAAAAATGAGAAGAAGAAGACCATGGAATTTTCTTACGGTTTTGGAGAAGGTGCTTTAGGAGTCCCCGAGACAGAATGAAAAATGGGGTTTTCTTGGAAGCTGAAGGTGCTGCCCTGCCTTTCTTCTTTCTTTTCTCCCTTTCTGAAACATTCACTGTTACCTGTACCTGTGTAATGGGGTTTTTTAAAAATATTATTGCAAATAAATTTTATTTATTTTAATTAATTTGTGTAATTTTAATTAAAAAAATATGCAGTAAATAAATAAATTATTAAATTTGAAAGAATTGATAATGAACTTTCATACAATGCATGACAACTAGTTTACCAAATCTCAGTGTGAAATTTATGGATTGTGATTGAGTTGATGTCACTTATTCAACATTATTATTAAAAATATTTATATTATTTACACTGGTGTTGTGTTTGTATGTTCGTATTTTTTAATTTTTATAAAAATTTAAGTTAAAATTAATAAAATATATATAATTAATTTTTAAAATAATTGTTAAATATAAAATTACAAAAGTAAAATATGTTAACAGAAAAGTTTTTAAAATATTGATTGAAGATAGAAGAGGTTTTTAGAATAATGGTTAAAAAAAATTATTTATAAAATAATTAATTTTTAAAATAATTAAGGATAAAACAAGAATAATGAAATATGGACACAAAAGAGGATATCTCTTTATATATTATTATAGATTAAATATGTATTATACCCTTTGAGTTGTCTTATGTACTTATAAATATGGACTTTTCTCCCTTGATAATGATACAGAGAAAACTAGTATTCGATGCTCTATTCTTTCTCTTTATTCTTCCCTCTATTATTAACTTTATTTTATAATTTTATAACACAATACGAAGGCTATCCAATTGAGTTAGTGAAAACGATTTCTCTAAGGATAGTGTTCTACGTACCTCAATCCAAGCTCTTTCTAATCTTTTCCTTGTTGACAATTTTATCTTATATTCTTCTTTTTTGCGATAAAATCTACTTGACTTTATCAATTTTCATATTTGACTTATTATTATTATTATTTACTATGATGATGATTATTATTATAATTATTGTTTATATTAATTTTATAGTTTCATAAATAAAATTTGATTATTATCAATATTTTATGAGCTAGCTTTAAACAAGTCAAACCTTCCAAAATTTAAATTTGTGACTCTTGATATTACAAGGAATAATTACTCCTCTTTTTTAGTATTTCACAAATATTCTCAAATTATTTCATGTCATCTTATGGCTAAACAAAAACAATGAGTTTTTATGAAAAAAATCATGAGATCAAATTGGTTATGCTTCATCCCTACAAGTGAATATAACAACATCCATGAGACTAAATTAGTTAGGCTTCATTCCCAAAAGTGAATGGAGCAACATCAATTCATATTTTCATGGTCATAAAGGAAAATTTAAAGAGATATTTTGTCATCAGAAGTAGAACAATAGTGTGAATAAGAGAAAAGAAAAAGACGAAAACAATGACAAATAATGAAAATATAATTTATCCTTGTGGTGGTAAATGTCATTTGGGTCGTACTTGTCATACATCAAGCATCCTAAAAAATAGGGATAAGAACATAGAAACACACATGATTATAAAGATGATGATTTTGATTTTGGCCATATGGATATCACTCATCTTGATACTATTTTTCTTAGCTAAACTAAATGGAATGCCATATGAAAACATTGATCATCTCATTGGTGATGGAAGTATTAAGATTTTTTTTTTATATAAAATGGCAGAAGAAGTTTTTATGTGATAGTATAAAATATATTTTTATATATTAAATTATTTTTATTATAATTTAATTTAATGTGAATTCTTTATGGCATTATTACTATATAAATATGTATGTTTGATGCTGGTTATGTATACATAAGAATCAATTTTTCTTTTGTATTATGAAATGTATATGGGAGATGAGTATATAATAAACATTTATTATATATATATATATATATATATATATATATATATATGTGTGTGTGTGTGTGTGTGTGTATGTATGTGTGTGTGTTATATAGTAAATGTGGTCCAATGAAAACTTTAGAAACGAGTCAATCTCATCTTTTGGAATGAATACAAAATGGTCACATGTTGTTTATTATTAACTTGTAATCAGGCATTTGCAAAGTTATTAGCACAATTAGTTAAGTTAAGATATCACTTCCAAGATTACTTATGAAAGCTAATATTCCAAATTGGAGATATACAATTTTACATGCTACAATATTGATTCGTATCGAGCCAACAAGTTATCATAATTACTTTAACATCCCGGTCGAATATTACTAATTTAAATAAAAAGAAATCAATATTGAAATATAAACCAAATTTATTATAACATCTTTCCCAAAACGCAGGAAAAATTTTAAAATACGCATTAAGTGTCAAAATAATAACTGTAAATTAAATTCCAAGTTTTTACATTTCCAAAACTGATAAATTAAATATGATTACAATATGAACAAAATCAAAGATAAAATTAAATCCCCAAGCAGCCCCGCTCCATCGCTATGCCTTATCAGCACCACCTACAACATCATTTGTTCCCGTGTAACGAATTACACGATCATCGCCAAACACAAGCAGATAGAGTGAAGTAATATATAAACATATATACAATTCAAAAATATATGCATACACTCATCAAAGGAACTATATCCTTTGATTCCACACCACATGGCCACCACCATGTTATCCATGTTCTACGTCTTTAGATGATACCCTCAAGATACCTTTTGATGCCTCCACCTACAAGCCACAACTTGCAGAACATGTGCGAGAATCCTGCTATGGACCACACTCCATAATGTCAGGTAGAGTTCCCAATACAAACCATAGTTCGTATTTGTCCCAAGACTACCAAACTCGCCGGCTAACGCTGAAGAGGGAAATCTTCTTGGACTTATTCGTACGAGCCACAACTTGCACACTCACATTGGCAACACTCGCCAATCCAAGCCACAACTCAAGGAACGTCACATGTTTCCGCCCAGCGAAAATACACTAGAGACCTAGCGCTTGGCGGTAGGAAACCACCGCCCGACGATCCCTGCTGCGCAAAAAACATGAGAAACAAGTTTTTTTTCATGAAAAATCCCTATTCCACACATCCATGCATCGCCTGGCGGCAATTCATCATCGTTAGGCGATTTAAGGCATAAACCCAAAAACTGGGTTTGTTTCACATGAGTCGCCTGGTGACTTGGAAGGCCCGATAGACGATTTTTGTTAAATTTCCAAAAACACAATATAGTCCAGAAAAAGCATAACTAGACATCCAGACTTATCATACAATGCACAGTTATGTAAATAAATATTAAGTACCAGGTACAACTCCCCTTCTTTACTCCTTTTACTGCTCTAACGTCAATAGGCTTCCAAATTTCCTCTTAGCTCTCTTTTTTCAATGCAGATTGATTAAGAATATCTAAAAGAACTATGCCTCACCCTTAACTCATTGTTATTCTTACTAACAACTCTAATTTTAATGGTCTTAATGGCTAAAACGAAAATTCCATTAAAATGTGTTTAATGGTTAATCAATGGCCATTCTAAAGTGGTTTTCCAACCCCTTTCAGCTGCCCTCTTAGATGGCTACGGTTTCTGCTTCATCACATTCATGCCAAAAACAGATTTGGCAAAAAGAAACCTATTTTGCTTTAGTCAAGGTTTGAACACACAACTACACAATTACCAAGCTAATGCACAACCAATAAACTAAGTCATATTTCATGATAATTCCTATACTTCTAGGATTATATTATCACTCCACATGATCCCGCATATTATTAAAATAATAAAACAGTTAAATTCACACACTAATGACATCCACAAGACTCAAACCCAAGTCTCCTCATAATAGCCAAGTACTCTCAACTACTTGAGCTAGTACTATTCATTATTTTCTCTCTCCACATTAATTAACTTAGGGATTCCCGCCCTCAAATTTATTAAATAAATATCTATTTATTTATTTATTTAATTTTATCGGGTCTTACAATTACTCTATTATGCAGTTGGTTTTTGGTTAGTAACCTAATTGTCTCATTTAAGATTTTTTTTTGTATATGATCGAATTTCCCTACCAAAAGGGACTATGATGAGTCTTTAGAGACGATTGAGAATATATGTTGAATATGATTCTCAATCAATAATAAAATATATTGATATGTTAAGAGGAGACATTTATAGTTTGATTTGTCAATTATCATTTTTGATGAATAAATTTTTCCAACATTAGGGGGAGAAAGAAAACAATTGGAAAATGATATTGGTTAGAATAAATTATTACTATCTCATCTTGATCCTCGTACAAAAGAATGTGAACTCGAAGTTCAAATGATAATTCATTTACAAATTAGTCAATCAATTATCATATGTTTTTACTAACACAAATAGGGTAATTAAATCACATATACCAACTGCTAATGCTCTAAATAAAATTGATATTAGTTCATAACACGATTGAAGTGTGGTAAGCCTATTGGTTCCAAAGATAAAAATCCTCAAATTAAAAAAGGAGCTAAAAAGACAACATGACCTAATCGAGGAGGTGTAAATCACAAAATATTCTTTTGACATAATTAATAATTTGGTTTCAGAAGAACCTCAAGTACCTGAAATTGTTGAAAATGATGAGATCTCAATAAATTATGTCATAAATAAGATAATATGGAACCAAAGTGAAGTCAATGTTGATGATGCTTTAGCATATAATATAACGATGAATGTTATGAGTGACAATGAGGATCAAGATTGTCGACAAAGAAATGATTGGCCAAATGGAAAGACGAAATAGAAGCAAAATTAGATTTGTTTGTTAAACAAGGTTTTTGGGCCTGTAATCCACACACCTGAAGGTTTAAAAACTCATTGAGTACAAATAGATTTTTGCACAAAACAATATTATAAAGAATGATAATTATATGAAAATCCCTGAAGGATTTAATTTACCCAACAATGCAAATTCTAAAGTGGATTATTCAATAAAATTGAACAAGTCCCTTGTATGGATTAAAGCAATCAAGACGTATAATTTTCCTTATAAGTACTTGTTAAAAGAAAAGTACTTATCCTTGTATTTATATGAAAATATCAGAAAATGAATTTGTTATAATTGTTGTTTATGCATATAACATAAACATTGTTGGAACTCCTAATGAGTTCACAAAGGCAATTGATTGCTTAAAGAAAGAATTTGAGATGAAAGATCTTGGAAGTACAAAGTTTTATTTGAGATTACAAATTGAGTATTTAAATACAAATGCTTTTGTACATCAAGAGGTTATATAATGAAGGTACTTAAAAGGTTCTATATGGATAAGTTATATCATTTTTGCACTTCAATTGTGAGGCCGTTAGCTAATCGTGCACAAGATGTTACCACAGAGGCCTTGCTTGATTGTTTTATCGAGGGCTTAAAAACTAAAATCCATTGAGATGTTGTGGCTCAAATTCCCACTACCTTAATGTGAGTTGTGTCGTTGGCAAAGGTTTATGAAGAACATTGTTCCTCCAAACCTAAATTCTATACTACTGCAATTGCGTCTAAAATACCCACCACAAATACATACCCTCCTCCTCCTAAACTATGAAGTCCACAAGCATTCCACCACTCCTTTCGACACCAAATCGTTCTACCTTCAAACCCACTAACGTTAAGAAATTGTCCCTTGTTGAGGTGCAACTAAGAAGGGAGAAGGGACTGTGTTTCACTTGTGATGAGAAATAATCTCCCACTCACAAATGTCCCAACAAACATTACATATTCTTGAAAATTGTCGACAATGAGAATGCAAATGTTGAAGAGGAGAATATATTGGTCGAACCTGAACCGCCCGATAACAATCAACAGCCGAATCCCATCAATTCTCTAGAGCACCATTTATCTTTTAATGCTCTCAGAGGATCTTCTATTGTGGGCACCATGTGATTTAAAGGATCTATTAATGGTACTATTATCCAAGTACTGCTTGATAGTGGAAGCTTTGACAATTTTTTACAACCACAATTAGCTTCTTACCTTAAATTACCTATTGAGCCAGTCCTTAATTTTCACGTTTTGGTTGGCAATGAACACTATTTAATTGTTTAAGGGTTAGTCAACATGTTGGAAGTTGTGATTCAAGGATATTCCCTCCAATTGTCAGCTTATTTATTGCTTGTGACTAGTGCTAGTTTAGTCCTTGGGGTTGGTTGGCTAGCCATTCTAGTCCCCCCATCTTTGACTATAGTACTTAACACTAAAATTTTATTTGGACAAGCAATTTGTGACTCTCCATGGTGAAAGATTTGTAAGTATTGAAATAATCAGTTTAGCCAAGAACGGGGGTTGAATTAGCTTTATAAAACTTTTTGAAAACTTAAAACCCTTTTCCGTTGAATCAAGCTGTCCACGAAATTAGAAAACAAGTATTATAGGACAATACACATTCAACTTATTAAAATAAAAAACAACAGATTAATTTGTTCAGACCATATGATTCAATAGATTAAAATATGAAATCAATCGGCTAATATTTTTGGAAATTATGCAAAAACGCAAAACTCGCTCAAACAACATGCTTTCTCAATCAAGATATGTTCCAATCAATATGTTCAACTTAGTTACATTACTAGATAACATAAAAACACATGCACACTTACTTAAGATTGATTTAATTGATTTTCTTGAGATTTAAATGATGAACAAGATAAGGGAAAAAAGATCACACAAACAATTTTATACTGGTTCACTCAATAATTGAGCTACATTCAGTTTATTAGGACAACCTGAGCCTAATCATGCATTAAATCAAAAGTTTATACAATCCCTTAAAGATTACACTTTTGATTAAAGAAAAAAACACCAAGATTCTTGAATCCCACAATAATATTATCCCTAACACTGTAAGAATCCTACTTACAAATATGGAATCACACAAGGAACAACATAGAAGCACAAGAAAAACCAAACTTGATGGAGGCTCTCCCTAGCCAACCAAACACGTGTTCTTCAAACTCCAACTAAGCCAAAAAGCTTCCAAGATCAACAATGATCTTAAAGGAACATCTGCTATTGTGTAATACAGATATAGAGTTTTCCAAATATGTATGATTGTTTTTCGTGCATAGAAAACGCAATTCGTTTCTCATCTCTCTGAAAACTATCCTATATAACTTGGTCATAAGTGAATTCAATAGGTTGATTTGTCCCTACAATTTGTTGATTTCATTTGACTTAGGTGAAATCAGTCGATTGAATAACAAATCAATTGTTTCAATACATTCGTACCAAAATTATGTGCAGCAAGCCTTTTAACTTGTTAAAAACCTTTTTGACAGATTGAAAATGGCACACCAAGACCAAAACAACATCTAATTTATGTCATATAGTATATACTAATACAATACAACATTCAAACTTGATCTTCACGTCATTTCCAGATTCAACACACCAGAAGCTTGAACATCAATGCATCTTCATCAATTCTTCATCAACCTCATATGATCTCATGCACTTGTTTCATCAAACCCATGCACCAAGGTCACCTGTGCTAACAAAATCCACAACAGCCAACCTTGCACAATTCAATCATTTAAGAAAAATGTCCCATACTAATGCCATTGTTAAGCTTTACATTACAGGTTGCACCTCAAGTTTGTCCTCACGATAATTGGTTTGAGATACCTCAAAACATGGCACCGGATTTAGCCATATTATTACAGAAATACAAACAAGTTTGTGTTGCCCTAAAAGGGTTACCTCCGAGTAGATATCAAAACCATGATATTCCCTTTATGTAGGGCACCAGACCGATCAAAGTCAGGCCTTTTATAGATACCCTCATAGTTAGAAGTTGTAGATAGAAAAAATGATTTAGGATATGTTGTAGGAGGGCCTGATTGTTCCCAACACCAACCCACTTTCTTCTCCAATAGTTTTTGTTAAGAAGAAAGATATCATATAGGTTTTGCATTGATTATAGGGCTCTAAATACCATCACTGTTAAGGATAATTTTCTTATTCCTATAATGGACAAGTTAATTGTTAACATGAGAAGCCAAGGTGGTATGCTTCTTGAAGATTTGATGAAGATTTAATGAAGCCCTTTGGAACTATCTTGAAGCCATTACCATTGGAATGAAGATTTCATAGTGTAGACCTTGTAGCATTAATTAGATGTATTTGGTCTTTGTTATGTTTTTTAATCTGTTGAATAGTTTTTCAACAGGTTAAAATGTGTCTTTTAATCTGTTGAATGGTTTTTCAACAGATTAAAAGGTTTGTTGTAGTAGTCTTAAACTGCAACAAATTCAATCAGTTGATTTATTTTTTAATCGATTGATTTCACTTAAGTCAAGTGAAATCAACCGATTGATTTGGAAATCAACCTGTTGAATTTCGTAACGGTTTGACTATAAAAACTGTGATTTTCGAAAGAGAGGTGAGTTGATCATGTTTTAGCACAAAATTGTTCAGGAAACTTGTGGAAACTCTCTTTTTCGTGATCATACAGTTTACAGCAGTTGAAGATTGATCTTGGATCAATTCTTGGAGCCTTTGACTTGGTTTGAAGCTTGGAGAAAGTGTTTGTGGTAGGTTGGGTTGTGCTACCACTCAGGTTTGATCTTTCTTAGGCTTTGTGTGTGTGCTTGGTGGTTTTCTAGGTCTGCAAGAGGGTTCTTGTTGTGCTGGTGTGACTCTTGTGTGATTCAAGAGTCTTTTGTGTGGTTTTTGCATATTGTGAAAGTGTAAGGGTGAAAACTTTGTAAATCATTTGAAATAGTTCAAAGTCAAGCTCAAGTTACCTTGACAAACTGGATGTAGCTCAGGTTTGAGTGAACCAGTATAAAAATCTTGTGGTCTCATCTTTTCTCTAACCTTTCTCTCTTGCATAATCATTTAGAACCTGTCTTGATCATTCTTGTGCATTGTTCCTGGTTTAAAACTCGAATTTGCATTTCTGCAGTTTTTCCAGTATTTTAGTCGACTGTTTTTCTGTTTCAATCGGTTGATTATACCAAAACAGAATCTGTTTATTTAAATCAATATGTTAACTTTGTTTTTGATCGATTGAAAGTATATTGTCTAGCACCTTTTGCATCCTAACTTGGTGATCTAATTGATTCAATTAAAGGAGGTTTTTAGCTTTCAAAGTTAGCCTAAATTTTTAATTAGCCAATTCAACCCCCCTCCCTTCTTGGCATTTCAACCATTTCAAAACTAACATCAATTGATGAATTACATGGAGCACAATTTTTCTCTAAATTGGACCTTAGATCAGGATATCATCAAATCTTGATGAAAGAGGAAAACATAAATAAAACAACATTTAGAACTCACCAAGGCCACAACGAATGGCTCATAATACCATTTGGCTTGTGTCGCAACCGGAATCGCGACGGGACGACAAACAAAAAAGAAAACGGGTTTAAAAAGAGATTTGGAGTCGCCACCATAGTTATTCTGGAAAACTATGGAAAACCATAAAGATAAGACAAGTCTGCGAAAAACCAGATTTTTGGATCCGGGAGTCGGTTACGCGTAAGGAAGGTATTATCACCCTACAACGCCCGCTCGAGGGCAGTACCTTTAATTAAAAATGCAAAGTTGATGTAATTTTCAAAATGTTAATTTTCCCCAAAAATAATAAGAAAAAAAATGCTAAAAAGAAAAAAAAAATATTTTTTTAATTTTTTGGGCCCGACAAGGATTGACCTTGGTCCTACGTATTCTCATTAAAAATGAGAAATCAGGGTGACGTAGTTCTTTGGAAGATATTTGAGAAACAATTGAGAAAATAATTTGATTTGTTTGGAGGTGAACCTGACAAGGACTGACCTTGCTCCTACGTATCTCACGGTGGAGAATCAAGGATCACGTAGTTCTAAATAGATGTGCTTGTTTGAAAATATTGATATTTTTATATTTTTGAAATTTTATATTTTTTTTGAATTACTTGAAAATATGTGTCACACGACGCGGGCGGTCGGACAGACACTAAAAGAGAAAGAAAACTATTTTTGGTATTTTTTGAAAATTATTTGGAAGAAAGTGTCACACGACGCGAGCGGCCGAATAGACACAATAAAAATGAAAGAGAACTTTTTTATATATTTTTTAATTTTTTATAATTTTTAAATATATTTTTTTTTCTAAAATAATAATAAAATAAATAAATAAATAAAGGATGAAATTATTTAAAAAGGATAAAAGTGGCAAACAAAATATGGGGGTATAAGAGTGATTAGTGGGGGTGCACAAAGTAAACACAACAACAAGCCCAAAAACAATAGACAAAGAAATGGGGGTGCAGGAGCATGACATGTGGGAGGTGCAAGAATAAGTAAACAAACTCAACAAAAATAACACACAATGACATAGGGGTGCATGTAAGTAAAATGGGAGTGTATGAAGAATAGTGAAATAGGCCCAATTGAAACACAAGGAAGGGGTGCATGCAATATGGGCAGGGGTGCGCAGAAAAATACACAAATAGTCCAACTCAAATGAATGGAGGTGCAGAGATAAAAAAAGAGGGTGCGCTGTGTAAATCCTAATAAATCCAAAACATAAACTAGGAGGGGTGCGAAGACCGAAAGAGTGGGGTGCGCGGAACAAAAGTGTTCAACCCCAATTTCCACTCGAACTAAACCTAATAAAAAAAAGCTTATTCTCTCCACTGTGCGACAACTCCTTCTTCTCAACACCACCACAACGCAAACCTCTGTCACCGTTCACTTTTTAGCCACCATCGACGACCTCCGCCGGAGACTTCACAGGCGTTACCATTACCCTTCACTCCATCTCGCGCGAAATGATGTTGCACCTGCGTCTCCTCCTCCTTCTCTAGCGCGTTCAAGATAGGGGTTGCATCAATCATCTTCACGGTTGAGAGGTCCCGCTTGCCGGATACCGTTATCAGCGATTTCAACCGCCTTAGGGTCGTCGCCAGCCATCACCGTCGAGGGAGTCACCGACGCCGCTGGTGCGCGAGGACTCTGTAAGACCCGTGAAATTTATTAATTAAACAATTAATTAATTAATAAATGTGAGTAGAAAGAGCCTTTATGACATTAATTATTGTTTGATGGGATGTGGAAAAGTGCTAGCTCATGTGGTTGAGAGTACTTGGTTTGTGTTAGAGGACTTGAGTTTGAGTCCTATGTATGTCAATTATGTGTTGTATGGTTTATTATTATTTTGTTTTGGTAATGTAATTGTGAATGGTGAGTGATAATATAATCATAAGATTATAATGGTTATCACCAAATGTGATTTGGCATAGTGGTTATGCTTTGTTCTTATGAGTGGAAGGTCACGGGTTCAAACCTTGATGGGCATAGAGTAAACTTTATTTTTGCTAACTATTAGTTGTGGTTTGAATGTGAAGAGGCAAAGAAAACCTAGCAGAAGGGTAACTATTAGGTGCTGGAAAATCATCCAACTAAGGAACTTGAATAGCCATTAAGCCCACACTAAAGCCAGTCTCGTTTTTTTTTTTTTTGCATTAAACCACCTTAAGGCACTTATAAAAGGAAGAATTTAAGGGGGAATAGGGTTTCTGCAATTTGGTTAGTTCACCTATAGAGAGGAGCACTAAATTAAGGCTGTGAGGTGAGGTTTTGGGTGTGTAAGGGGCTGAATTGAGAGAGACTCTGTGGCAAGTCATTGGCAAACCAAGGAATTCCACTTTTCTTCCCAATTTCAATCAAACATTCAGGTTAGAGGTGCTGAAATTATGTGTATTTTTATATGGTTTGTGTTCCTGCGTTTTGTTCTCAAATTGGAATTTTATGTGTTGTGGTTTCTGGTATAATATACACTGCAATTAAGAATTTGGGAAGAGAATGTGGACTGTCAAGTCTTTTGGGTATGAAACAAGAATGTGATGAGGGTTTCGGGTACTGTTATTTGATTCATGGTCAATTTATGCGTTTTGAGGATTCAAACATGTTTACAATGTGTTTTAGAGTTTGATTGATGATATAGATTGAATGAACATGATTGTATTGTAAATTGACATTGGTTTGGTGTCTTTAGTGCACGAGTAGTGGTGAAACTCTACAAGTTTCGCCCAAGCGACTCCTTCTCGCCTAGGCGAGAGTTGTAGGAGTCCTTTTAGTGTTCATACTCGAGCAATTCGCTCAGGCAACCAAGGTTGGGTTTGAGCGAAATACAGTCTCGCTTAGGCGAGATTGGCTCGCCTAAGTGAGGTCACGAGGAAACCTGGTTGGTTTCGAGCGCGAAAACTCGTCTAGGCGAGGAGTTTTGTGGGTTTGAGCGAACTAGGGTCTCGCCTAAGCGAGATGTCGCGATCAAGTTGGAGGTGTGCTTGCATTATAGCTCAGGGGAGACTGAATTGGGTGTTTAGGCGAGAGATGATCTCGCCTAGGCGAGAGGATCTTGCCTAAGCGAGATAACGTGATGAGGTTGTTGTTTTAAGCTCGCTCATGCGAGGTAAATTAGCCTCAGCGAGGCTGAGGGCTTAGCTTGGGTGAGAGTCCCTAGATTAAGCGAGTTATGCGAAATTCCATGTTTGTGTGTGATTTGGCTGCTTTATCCTAAGTATAGGATGTTTGGGCTTGAAGGACTAAGTCCAATAGGGGTCTGGGATGTGCTTGGTGGTTGGACACATGATGGGCATGGAACTGGTTGAGTTCCCGTCGGCTACTATTGGGCGAGGAGTTCTTAGTTTGGTGATTGTATATGTCGGGCGCACGATGGGCAAGGAACTGTTATGTTCTCGTCGGCTACTATTGGGCGAGGAGTCCATAGTATGGTGATTGCGTGCGTGCCAGGGTCCAAGTTGAGATGACTTGGATGTTTTACTACAGACGAGGAGTTTGTAGGGCAGGACTATGAGCGGGATAAGCTCATAGGGTTGGACCACGAATGAGTTAGTTTCGTGGAAGCACAGTGAAGTCCCAAGACCTAGTACATGTATATGACTCATGAAGGACTATGAGGTCATTGTTGGGTTATTTGAAAAGCATGAAATATTATTTATGTTATTTTGGGATGGGTGGCATATTTATTTCTTTTATCTATTTCTATATATTGTGCACAACTCACCCTTTCTATGTGTGTGTGGCGATGATCGGATAACTTGTTATCCGAGAGCAGATGATTTGACAGGTGGGCCAGGAGATGCATAGACTCGGAGCGAGGGTTAGCTGGGGATTTGTTTATATGTTGTTATTTTACTTTGAGATAAATATGTAATCTTTTGGGAGCCATTTGAACATTATTTCAGTTTTATAATTATGGACTCCTGGTTTTATGACATGTATATTAAAAGTTTAAATTCCCCGCGTCTTTGGGAAATGATTATGTTTTAAATGCGGTATTTATTTTATTTCAGAATTTATTTATTAAATATTAGTAATATTCCTTAGGGATGTTACAGGCTCCGCGGCTCGTCACCACGTGACCATCACTCCTCCGTTTACGCGACCATACGCAACCACACTCCAATTCAGAGGTTCGAATCACCGACGACGAGGGTTTCTTTCCTCTTGGTTTTCTGCTTCTGATTTGTATTGGGTTGTTATGGTGAATTTGAGTGTGTGATAATGATGATGATGAATGAATGTGATTCTGGTTTGTTTGTGGTGTTCTGTGTTTGGGTTCTGGCTTGGCAGCTTCTTGCAAGTGAGCGAGGATGAGAGGGGTTTAGGTTCAATACAGGAAGATGAGAAATGGGAATTGCGTAGCAGTGATGATGGTTTCTTGGTGACCGTGTGGGATGGGTTGGTTTGTGGTAAAAGGTTGGGTTGTAGTGCGAAAGAGATGATTGAAGGTGAGATGAGGGATAATGGGTTTAGTGATGGTGTTGTTATGCAGGGGAATGGTGTTGTGTAGGCATGATGACGAAGAGTTTTGGTGAATAATAAAAGAAGCTTATTGGTAAAGGAGTTGTTAGTGGTTTAGGGGCGTGTAGTGATGGTTGAGGAAATAGGTTCTGGAGGTTGTAGGTTGAGCTGTTTTCCTCTATTTAGATTTATTTGGATGCAAGGTACAAGCACATGCAAATGGAGGTGACAACAACTCTCACAGAATCAAGAATCATCAAACAATAGAGCATAACACAACAACACCTCATATTCGACATCATACACGTTCAAGCGCACAACAAGCCATATATACTTTATATCACATCTACGCAAGCACTCAAGGACTCTCAAGTCAAGTAACGGACTTACCTCTTGGTGCCTCTTCCTCTTGTTCTCACCCACCTCCTTCTTTACCTTCTTTTTTCATTCTCCTTTGTGCCCTCCCTTCCACCTTGTTCCTCTCTCCCCTTTGTGATGGTCTTTTTCTCTCTTCCTGCTGTGAAAACTTATCCCCCAGTCCACCCGTATTTTTTCGTTCCTCCCTTTAATCTTTTTTTTCCTCCTTTTTTTTCATGATCTGAAAGATGTAAAAAGGTGTGAAGTGGCGGTTGCTTCTTCGCCTGTTCTGTCTGCAACAGAGTCCATTTTCCCTATTCAATCAATCCATTCATCTTCCTTCAGTCACCATGCAGTTTCCTTTTTTGTGTGATGAGCAGCAGTAGTGGGACGTTCCAGGGTAACAAATGAGGAACGGGCTAGCCTCCTCTATGCAGAAAATTGAATGTTGCACACCCCTTTTTCTTCTTTACTTTTTTTTCAAATATGTTTTTTTTTCTTTTTCTTTTCTTTTCTCTTTTTTAATCTGTTTTCCTTTTTCCTTCTTTTTTTCTTTTTTTTAAATAATAAATAAAAAACAAAGAAGAATAAAATAAAATAAATAGGAATAAAATTGAAAACAAAGGAAAAAAGAAATAAAAAAGAAAGATAAAGAGACATGATAAAATTGAAGTAAAATATGATAATAATAATAATAATAAGGTAATAAAATAAAAAAAGAAAATACAATCCGGACGAAATTGGGTGTTGACAGCTTGTGCAATGCACCTGCCACATTTCAATGTTTGATGAATGATGTGTTTAGTGGATTATTGAGGAAGTTTGTGCTATTTTTTTTATGATATCCTCGTATACAACCTTTCTTGGAATTCTCATTTACAACACATGGAAATTATACTACAAATATTGCTTCAACATAAACTATATGCTCGACTCTCTAACTATTCATTTGGGTTGCAAAATGTTGATTACTTGGGCCATTCGGTTTCGGGATCTGGGGTGTCCATGGAGAAAGAGAAGGTTAAAGCCGTGTTGGAGTGGCCAGTCCCAACTATTATCAAACAACTTTGAGGGTTTTTGGGCCTCACTAGTAACTATAGAATATTTATTCACAATTATGCATTTATCATTACACCCTTGACTGATATGTTAAAAAATGATAACTTTCGGTGGAGCAATGAGGCCTTAACAACATTTGATTCACTCAAATTAGCCATGACACAAGCTCCGGTTTTATCATTACCGGATTTTGATAAACCTTTCACATTGGAGACCGATGCTTCTAGTTTGGGCATAGGAGTTGTATTAGAACAAGATAATCACTCCATTGCCTTTTTCTCTAAGAAATTAACTCTTAGTTTGTAGAAGAAGTCAACATACACTAGAGAATTTTACTCAATCACTAAGGCCATTGCCAAATTTCGACATTGTTTGCTGGGACATAAATTTGTGATTAAAACAGATAAAAAAAGTTTGAGAAGTTTAATTGACAAAGCCTTACAAACCCTTGAGCAACAAACCTAGCTTCATAAATTACTTGGCTATGATTTTACTATTGAGTATAAATTTGGTGAAGACAACATTCTTGTTGATTCTTTATCCTGGTCTTTTCACATGGCATGGTCTCAACCACACTTTCATATTATCACCAAAATCAAACAACACTTGTAGACTTATGATAAATTGCAAAAAGCCATAGAGTTATGTTTGACAAATTAGCCCCATGATCCTCATTACATGGTGTATAATGGTCTTTTATACTGGAAGGGTAGATTGGTTCTTTTTAATGACACCTCTCTCAAACGACAAATAGTATACGAATGTCACAATTCTTTAATGGGTGGCCATGTAGGTTATACCAGGATTTTAGCTCGAGTTACAACCCAGTTTCATTGGAAAGGCTTACATAAGTTCGTGAAGGATTATGTTCAACTTTGCTTAGTCTATCAATAGGTCAAAATTGCCACCACGACTCTTGCAAGGCTGTTGCAGCCACTTCCTATTCCAAATCAAGTTTGGGAAAATGTTGCTATGGACTTCATTAAAGCGTTGCCCTTATCCCATGGTTAAATAGTCATTATGGTTGTCGTCAATCGACTCTCCAAGTATGCTCATTTTTCTGGTTTGAAGGCTGACTATTTCAGCAAGGTTGTAGCAAAAATTTCATGAATATGGTGGTTAGATTACATGGAATACCGAAGACAATTGTTTCGGATTGAGACAAAGTCTTCACTAGTCAATTTTGGCAACAATTGTTAAATTGAGTGGCACATCGCTACACATGTCTATGGTTTACCATCCCTAGTCCGATGGTCAATTAGAAGTTATTAATAAATGCCTTGAAATGTATCTGCAATGCTTTACTTTTGATAGTCCTAATGAGTGGTATAAGTTGTTGCCATTGGCCAAATATTGGTGCAACATAGCTTACCATACTAGTATTGGTATGACTCCCTTTTAAGTATTTTGTGGGCGATACCCCTTGAAACTGCTACGATATATTCCTAATGTTCAAGATTCTATAGCGGTGCAAGATTAGCTCATGTTTAAGGATCATACCCTATCCAAGTTGAAGAGTGATTTACAAAGAGCTCAATAGGTGATGAAGAAATATGCTGATGTGAAGAGACTTCATAAATAGTTTGTTGTGGGTAATATGGTTCCGATGAAACTTCAACCATATAGGTAACACACAATTGCTTTGAGACAAAATCAGAAGCTAAGTATGAGGTACATTTAGGCCTTTTTCCTGTAACGGAGAGAATCGGTGTTGATGCATATAAGTTATTGTCTCCCTCAATCAAGATCCACTTTGTGTTTCATGTGTCACAATTCAAACTTTGCTATGGGGATCATGCTCAACCTTATTTTCCTTTACCCTTCTCTTTTAATGCACAAGCTCCAATCATTCAGCTAAACACTATCTTGCAAGATCGTGTTATCCTCCAGAGCCAGAAACAAGTCCAACAATTGTTAATTCAATGGGAAGGTTTTGATGAGTTTGAGGCCACATTGGAAGATAAGGAAGCATTTGTTAGAGCATATACATCGTTCAAACTTGAGGACAAATTTGTTCATTATAGCTTCTTCAAAAACTATAATACGATTTTCTCTTAAATATTGAAAGTGTAAAAATAAATTCATAACAAAGATGATATTAAAGAGAAGTTTTAAAAAATATACGTAAATATTTAAAAAGAAAAAACCTTTAAACAAAATCTGTATATCATTTTCAGATTAAATGGTGGAAGCAAACAAAAAATTATGGCTAAAATGTAAAATAATGCATGAAAGATCATAGTCAACTAAAGATGTTGAAAAAATGGATACCTTTAACAAAAAAATGTTCATCTAGTAGTTATATAAAAGGATAGTGAATGCCTACAACAGAAGACTATAGTGAACAATTGTATCTCTGATTTCAAACTCTTTTGAACCAACGTTTTCACTTTGAAACTTTAATTGTTTTTATATTGTTCTTATTTAATCGTGTTTTTCTCATATAAGTATGAAAATGCATACAATCATTGGTGAGACTATCTAAACCCTAAACTCTAATACCTACGAAAACATGTTAATCTCCAATTAATCCTTAGCAAACTAGTTGTACCAAATCCTTAGCTAAATACTAGCAAATTAGTTGTAGTAAATACATAGCTGATCTGCAACAAACTAGTTATAGAAAATCCCTAGTTGATCCATAAAACTGGTTGTAGCAAATCCCTTGTTGATCTGTCACAAACTTATCCCTAGCTAATCCCTAGCCAATCCCTTGCTAATTATAATAACTTATCTTTAGTTAATCCTTAGCTTTTATTATTTGTACCTTATAAAATGCATTTAATATAAATATAGCATTATGTAAAAGTATAATAAATCTTACCAAACAATTTATATGAATCATGTCAAATTTTACTACATTCAAACTAATCCCCCAATCACAGGCTCACAAACTCAAAACTTCCAAGGTTTTGTAGGCACATAAACTCAAGGCTTATAAGGTTTTGCAAGGTCACAAACTTGGGGCTTCCAAGGATTTCGAACACTTATGGATATTTGTCAAGTGAATTGAGAATTTAGAAGTAAAGTTTTTGTACCATAGTGGCCGAACTGGCCGCTATGAACCAATGACCAAAGCTAGTTACTATGTTATAATATTCAAAATGGTCCGCTAACTTAGGAAAATTGCCAACCCTAAAGACCGCTAACTGACAAAATATTCGTCAAACTTAAAAATACCACACAGTGAAGAAACATCTACATGACGACCATGTTCATTAACTACATGGCCTTCTCGTAATCGGCAACGCCACCTACTCTAACTTGAAGGAAATTAGTTAAAGACACTGTGGGAAAGGTGTTGAACCCAAAACCTAGGCCCAACCAGACCCATACAAGCCCAACATGTGATTAGGTCACCAAGGAAGTAATCCAGGCTCAAACCATGATCTAAACAGTGGAAAAAGAGATTAAACTTTTATAAATAAGAGTGGACCCCAATAATTAGAGGTACGCATTTCATTAGTGCATAATTTGAGATTTGACTTGGAGAATTTTTCCTGACTTGATCATTGGAGTCCTTTTTACAGGTAATCCCTAAACGCCCCATCAAATGGCAAGTGGCGAAGAAATGACAAATAGGACTGTAGAGTATCCATCCGAGAAGTTCAAGAATTGTGGTAAGAAAAGACTCTGCAGGAACTCTTTTCAAAAACTTCTTCAAAATCAAAGTTTTTGAACACGACCATGTGAAATTGTTGGGTAACATAGGTTTTATGTTTTTAATTATTTACTTTTATTTCATATTCAATATTTCATTGTTTTAATAAAGATAAATAAATATTAATTATTTATAAGTGTATAATTAAATTAAGTTAAATATTTATATTTTTGAAATGAAATACTAACATACATATTGTTTTTTTTATAATGTACCATAAATAATTTATTTGTCTATTTAAAAATTTAAAAAGAAATAAACATATACAAAAAATTGTGCCATAAAATATAATAAATTTGTAATAATATAAATTAATCAATAATTCTTTTATTTTAATTTTAAATAAATTAACATATGAAAAAAATGTAAGAAATTATAAATAGTTAAAGAAAATTAATTAATCATTTCATTTTAAATATAATTAATAAGAATTGCTTTAATATTTTTTATAATATTAAATAAAAAATTATTAATTAAATTTAATTTATCATTTAAACAAAATATAGGTAATAAATATAATTTATAAATAAAAGATTAATTTATGTAATAATAACCTCTATATCTTGATAATTTGCTATTAGGTTTCTAATCGGAGAATTTAGTTAGTTAATATAATAAGTTTAGTTGTAGTAATTTAGAAAAAAAAAATAGTTTGAGCACATTTAAGTTATATGCATTGAGTAACCACATATGCAACTCAAAAAGCCAAAATAACATTAAATAGGGTAAAAGATGAACTTACTATGTTATTCACTTTGATATCAGTGAAGGAAGGGAATTTGGTAGATGTTATTTTTGGCATTCTACCCTGATTCTAGAACCGAGGCATATTAGGACGAGGCCAAATGGGATCAAATTTTGGCCTTGAGTGTGAACCGAAGCAGAAGTCCCATATTCTGCCTCGATTCTTATGAGAACTGAAACCATATGGTGCTATAGAAAATCAACCCTAGATTCTTTCGCCACCTTCAAACCACCATGGAAGCCGCCATCCATCTTCGATTCACCAAAAACAACCACACCATCTAGGAACCTCCACCACTCGCACCTTCACACATCAATGAGTCCACTATCGTCTCACAACATGTCTCCGAAGACAAAACCACCAACGTTCACCACAAATCTGCACCATGAACAACAACACCATGGATTGTAGCAGCGATTAACCTTTTATTATTGAAATATTCTTTTTTCATCCTTTAAAAATTCGTCAATCACTACAAAAAGTATTGGAATTATTAACATATGTATATTCGTTGGTAAATTTGAATAACCGACAGATTTTACTGACGAACTTTGATATTTGTCGATAATATAAATTTAATTTATCGACAAAAAAATCGTCGGTACTTACATAACTTAAAATCCATCGGTAAAATCTGTCGATAATTTTAAAAAAAATTACCAACAAATCTGTTAGTAAAAAGAGTAGGAAATTTTCCAGCCAAATCTGTATTACTGATGAATTTTTGTATAGGTAAAATTCGTCGGTACGTACATAACTTAAAATTCATCGATAATTTAAAATTTTTTTACTAACGAATTTATTTGTTGAAAGTTTAGGAGGAGATGTTGCAGAGGCGCAGCGATGACGAGGTGGTGGCACAACAACGATGCGACGGTGGTGTAGAGGAGACATGGTGGTGACACAATGGGGGTGGTTAAAGAGAAAGAGAAAAGAAGGAAGAAAGATGAGTGTGGGAAACGGGGTGTCGGTGACGATGATAGTGGCAACAATGGATTTACCGAGATGGAGTGGAGGAGGTTCTGGAAGAAGAAAAAAACCCTTAAAGGAAAAAAGAAGAAAGAGGAAGGAGGAAGAAGATGAACCAGTGCGCACTATTTACCGACATATTTTTTGATCGATAATTACCTACAAATTTTTTAGTCGATAATTATTGACGAATTTTTTAATCAGTAATTATCGACGAATTTTATCGACAGAATTTTTCATGGTAATTACTAACAAAACAAAATTTCTGTCAGTAAAATTTATCGACAAGAGTTCTATTGACGAATTTTTAACCGCCGATAATTCATCAATAATTTTGCTTTATCAACATATTTTAAACATTACCGACGGATTTTAATCATCGATAATATCAAATTTTCTTGTAGTGAATGATCTTAATCTATTTTCTAGGTACTTATAAGACAAAAAAATTATAATTGAACATATTTTTATTCATTAAAAATAAAATAGAAATAAGTGTTTTTATTTAAAAAAAAAGTGAAACGTATTATTTTCAAATATTGGAAAAAAAATGTCATTATCATTTTATTGAAAACTTAAAAATGAGTATATTTTAGTATTAAAAGAGGTGTGGTGTAGTTTTATTTTAATTCAAGTAGGTACTCTTGTTACTTGTGTATATTTGGAAGAAACTTCTCATATAACTATTTGGATGACGTTGAATTCGAAGTAATAAATATTTTAATCCTTTACTTTAAATTGATGACAAAAAAATAATTTTTTGAAAAGAAAAGTTCATAATTAATTGAATATTAAACTTCGAAAATCACTTCAAGATAAGGAAGCAATGGGAACATAATAGTAATTGAGAATACAAAAATTATAAAAGAGTTTAATTTATCCAAGTTATGTTAAATCATATTTATTTATATTCACACTTGAACTACTTATTGAATCAATCTCTCTTTATTTGTATTTTCTATAAATTTTAACTAATAAAAGAATATATTGAAAGAAGTGTTACAAGATTGTCTTCCCTATTATTTATATGCTACAACAAATATTTTATATAATTTAGATAACTCAATAAATTCCATTACACATAATCTTAAGAGTTTTTTGTGACTGTAAAAGTAAGGCAGAGAGAAAATTTTACTAAAAAATTATCTTGACAGAAATTAATGATCAATAAAACCATTCAGAAAACAACTACCATGAAAAAAGCCAACAATGAATATGACAAGAACAATTGATTTCATATATTGAATATTTTTCTATCTTGGCATACTCACAAAAACACAAGACAAAAATTGTTCATCATAATAATGCGCTCTCTATGCTTGTATAAACAATGGTTTTTAGAACACTTTGTCTTGTACAAAGAGAAAATATCTTTCACGGAATAAAATTCTTAAATTCCTTTGGTCTTAAGCGATTGTGATAGCAAATAAAAGCAAAGATGAAAAACCAAATGAAAAACCCTACATAAGCAAGTGTGGGTGAAATGGTTGTCAAAAGTGTGAGACTAACAGCAGATCCGATTCCAAATAGAAGAATGAACAAGATTGATAATAAGTGATGAGAGAACAACGATGACACAAGCATCATCGCCACTGAATAAAGAAACCCCATTAAAGAAACAACCATCAGTGTTTCTTGTTGATTCACGAATTCTTGATCTTCCTCCCACTCCATTACAATGTGTTTTTGTAGTGATTGACTTCTTGTTCCCTAGAAACAAAAATTAAATTCAACGAAAGAGAATGTTATGTAAAGTTTGAATAAGAAATGTTCTGAAAAGAAAATAAAAATACTCGCATGCATGAATTATTTTCACAAAAAAAATATTTGGTGAATCACTGTAGAGAATAGTGACTTTATAAGAAGTGCATTTCAAAACAATTACTTGGATATTAGTATGGTTTCTATTTCTTTTGTGTTCAATCTTTAATGCTTAAGGAAAGATTATGGTCATAACTTTTTGAAGAACTTTTGCAAATTTGTGTTGTTTAAGTACTGTTAATTAAAGTAATACATTTTACTATAAAATTAATGTTTTTATGAAAATGTATAAACATTAATCATTTATGAAGTATTTAAACTTTTGTGTTTTAAAATAATATACATATATATATATATACATATATATATATATATATATATATATATATATATATATATATATATATATATATATATATATATATATATATAATCACCAAAATATTTTATAATATCTAATATCTTTATGCAATATGGAATTTTGAGATTTCAAAAAATATATATAAATGTCAAATTTAATAACGAAATAGTCTAACGGTCTATAATTTATATGCAAGTGTTTTATTTTCTTTTAATATCATTTTTTGGAAATGTAAAATATACCACGATGATGAGCCAAAGCCTTCCTAAATCTAAAGGCCAACACCAAACACTTCCCAAAACAACAGAAAATTTTCTCTCTTCTTTCACACTAGAAGGGAAAGCAACTCATGCAATATTGCTACAGTGCATTTCTCAACTTGGTCACTGTTTGACTCGAGATGAAACGTATCTTCATATGGAGAAACTGTTAGGATTAGTAATCCAATATCTCACACTAATACCATGAACTCTGCCGGTGTAACCACTAAGACAATTAAGGAACCCCACAAGATTCAACTGAGGTCTCAGCACATAAAGGAAGGCCATAGAGAGCATCACGTTTGCCTCAACGATTTTTTGATTTTGTTGTGATGTGTCCTCGCCCAGCACAAAGTGAAATTTTGTTACGAGGGAATGATGGGGAAGGAATCTTGCTTATTTGTTCTTTTGTTTTTTTCTTCCCTGTAAGACGGTTACGCTAAACGTGCGTGTTATATAGCACATTGTTAATGAAAAGACAGGGCAATTTTATGCAGAAATTACTTCTCTAAAAATTCTCTACTTTTCTTTGTACCCTTGCTAATTCTTCTCGTGACATTGTCTTTCATTGGTGCTTTCATTCGGCTTACTCACTCCATGACATCTCCTTCTTCTCACACTGAAGAACTCTCTAAAATAAACAAACATCTAGAGCAACTTCTTTTATCCCAAGCAAATTTTGCTAATGCCCTCCATGACATGTCAACACACTACTATCTAAATCCCCCCACCACAATCACACCACCCCATGACCCATCAAATTCGATCTCCCAACTTTTGATGGATTTGACGCATTAGGGTGGATATTCAAGGTGAACCAATTCTTTGAATATCACCAAACACCCCCTGAGCAGCGTATACAGGTCTCCTTCTATCTTGAAGGCCCAACCTTGGCATGGTTCCAGTGGATGTTTAACAATGATCTCCTCACTTCATGGGAGGATTTCTTGTGCGCATTGGAACTGCGATTTGCACCATCCAAGTATGAAGACCCCATAGCTGCCATATGTAAGCTTTCACAAACCCAAGGACTCCATGACTATCTCTCTGAATTTGAGACTCTTGCAAATCGTATCTCCGATTTCTCTCCTTCCTTTTACCTCAATTGTTTTATTTCTGGCCTCAAACCACATATACATCGTGAGATCACATCCTTTCAACTGACAAACCTTCCCCAAGCCATTGCTTTAGCCAAACTTCAAGATCACAAATCCAAACCCACACCAACCACACCCCCTAGATTCTTCCGTTCTCCATCCACGTCACCCACCTTATCCACCATGCCCACACCCAAACTGCTTCCACATCTTCTCCCTACACCACCCACAAAACTACCCATTCGGAGACTCACTGAAGCTGAGATGCAGGCTCGGAGGGACAAAAACCTCTGTTTCAATTGCGCGATATACTAGAGGTCATCGTTGCAAACCTCAATTCCTCTTATTTACTTGTTTCGACACTAACGACCAACCGGAGGAACAAACCATCGATGAGTCTGGTCCTGAACCACACAAACTAGAGGCAGGCCTCATTAGCCTTCATGCATTCTCAGGCTAGTGGAGTCCTCGAACTTTTCGGGTCACAAGGGCCATAAATGGGTACAATATTCAAATCTTGGTGGATAGTGGGGCTACCCATAATTTTATTCAAAACTGAGTGGCCCAATTTTTACAATTGTCTAAGGAACCAACACCAAGCCCATTACGAGTAATGGTTGGAAATGGCAATTTCTTACCTTGTTCGACTTTTTGTCCCAATGTTACCCTTTACTTAGCCCAACACCAATTCCCCATTGATCTATACCCAACACCAAATCCCACACCTATCTCAGCCCATCAACTTAAGAGACTACAAACCACCAATAGAGTAGAGGCCCTATTCCAACTTTCCCTATAACCACTTCCCCCAACACCTTTATCCCACCCCCATGACACTATTCGTGATTCCAAACCAACCCACACACACCACTGCTACCCAACGCCTCTGAACCTCAATTACAAAACCTTGTTTCCAAATATTCCTCCCTTTTCACCATCCCTACAACTCTCCCTCCTTCACGCCCCACTGACCATTCTATTAGCCTCACCCCAAATTCATCCCCCATCTCTGTTTGCCCATATCGATAACCTCATTTTCAAAAGCATGAAATCAAATCTCAGGATCAAAAGATGCTTGATTCCGGTTTTATTGTGCCTAGTACCAGCCCCTTCTCTTCCTTAATCCTCCTTGTTAAAAGGAAGGATGTCACTTGGTGCTTTTGCGTTGATTACAGAGCATTAAACTCTATTACCATAAAGGATAAATTCTCAATTCTTACTGTTGATGAGCTTCTTGACGAGTTGGGTAATACCTGTTGGTTCTCGAAATTAGACCCCTTTTCGGGTTTCCATAAGATTTTAATAGTGCCCGAGGACTCAAGGAAAAATGTTTTTTGTACTCATAATTGTCACTTTGAGTTCAGAGTTATGCCTTTCGAGCTCTATAACACCCCCTCAACCTTCCAGGCAACGATGAATGATCTCTTTCAACCTAACTTGCGTAAGTTCATCATTGTATTTTTTGATGATATTCTGGTGTATAGTCCCTCTTTGGATTCTCATATTACACATCTTGACATCACATTTGATGTACTGCATTCAAATCATTTTAAGTTGAAAGGTAACAAGTGTTTGATTGGACATCATTCCATTCAGTACTTGAGGCATATCATTTCTCATCAGCAAGTTCAGTCAGACCTTAATAAACTCGAAGCAGTTTATAATTGGCCTAAACCTACTACGATCAAATTGCTCTAAGGCTTCTTGGGCCTTACGGGATTCTACAGAAAATTCATCCAAGGATATGCCTCCATTGCTCATATGTTGACCCAGCTATTAAAAAAGAACGCATTCCTTTGGAACGAGGAGGCCCAGTCTGCTTTTGAAAAGCTCAAGCAGATACTCTTGCAAGAACCTGTACTATCGATCCCTAATTTTGAATCCACATTTGTTATTCAAACTGATGCTTCAGGTGTGGGAATGTGTGCAATTTTATCTCAGCAGGATCACCCGGTCGCTTATTTCAGCAAGCATTTTTGTCCCAAATTACGCAACTCATCCACGTATGTGAGAGAATTATGTGCAATAACATCTGCTATCCAAAAGTGGCATCAATACCTGCTTGGCCACCATTTCATAATCCAAACAGATCAGCGTTCCATCAAGGAGCTTATGCATCAGACTGTACTCACCCCAGAGCAACAAAAATATCTTTTAAATTGCTTGGCTATGACTTCGAAATCTAGTATTGTGTAGGAAAATCTAATAATGTTGTTGATGCCCTCTCACGTACTGATGTTACTGAGAGTTCCTTGTTGGTCATGACCATTCCTCAACTTAACTTCCTAGATGCCCTTAAATCCTCCCTTACTACGAATGATGAATTTCAAGATCTTAAGGGTAAAACCTCTGCTGCACAAAGTGATTTTCCTCACTACACGTTCACCAGGATTTCATCACCTTCAAGGACAAGTTATGGCTACCTTCATCCAATCCTTTTATTCCCTTACTCCTCCATGAATTCCGCTCAACACCAATGGTTGGGCATACTGGTGTTACTCACACACTTAGCAGGTTGTTAGCTCATTTCTATTGGAAGACTATTCGTAAGGATGTTCAAGATTTTATAGCCAAGTGTTCAGTTTGCCAACAGACAAAGATACCTACTCAGCGAACTCTGGGCCTTTTGCAACCAATACCACCACCTTCTCGTTGTTGGAAGGACCTCTCTTTGGATTTTATTGTGAGTCTTCCATCATATAAAGGTTTAACAACAATCTTAGTGGTGGTTAACCGCTTCTCCAAAGGGGCTCATTTTGGTATGCTTCCCCGATCCTTTACAGCCTTGTCAGTTGTTGAGCTGTTCATTAATATTGTCTGTAACATCATGGCATCCCTCATAGCCTCATTTCGGATCGCGATCCGATTTTCGAGTAAATTGCAGAAGCGATATTTTGGGCCATTCCAAATTACCAACAAGATTGGCAAAGTAGCTTATGAGTTGGCGTTGCCCACAACAACAAAAATACACAATGTATTCCATGTTTGTTTCTTACGACCTCACAAGGGACCCCTTCCTTCTTCTCCTCTCCAATTACCATCAGAGATTCATGATAACCAACCAATTCTAGAGCCCACTACCATTATTGATTGGAAACGAGTTTCATCTTCTACGGATTCGCGTATTCTGGTCCTCGTCCAATGGCAAGGCATGCCCCTAGAAGAAGCTAGTTGGGAACCGCAATTCAAAGACCAATTCCACCTTGAGGACAAGGTGTTACTCGAACTAGGGAGAGATGTTAGGATTAGTAATCCAATATACCATGAACTCTGCTGGTGTAACCATTAAGACAATTGAGGGGACCCCACAAGACTCAACTGAGGTCCCAACACATGAAGGAAGGCCACAGAGAGCATAACGTTTGCCTCAACGATTTTCTGATTGTGTTGTGACATATGTCCTAACCCCAGCACAAAGTGAAATTCTATTATGAGGGAATGATGGGGAAGGAATCTTGCTTATTTGCTCTTTTGTTTTTTTCTTCCCTATAAGACGCTTAGGCCAAAAGTGCATGTTATATATAGCACATTGTTAACGAAAAGACGGGGAGATTTTATGCAGAAATTACTTCTTCTCTAAAAATTCTCTACTTTTCTCTGTACCGTGCTAATTCTTCTCGTGACATTGCCTTTCAGAAACATAAGGCAACTTTTGCCAATTCTCAACCCAAGTCTTCACCCTGTTTACTAAATCAAAACCTTTTGGAAAATAAATAACGGAAATGCAATATCATGACCTCTTTTATCTCCGGTAATGCCAGGTTCCTTGCCCTCTTTTCTAAGTCATCAGACCCAAAAAGCTCCTTTCTCCCTAAAACAAGCTCTAAAGCAAGCACTTCTTTTCCTGATGACGGATCTTCCACAACGCTAACATCAAAATAATGAGGGTAATCTGCCAAAAGGGTCGTCACATAATCATGAGGAAGACCCATATCCCACTTTAGCTTCTCAATTAAATAAAGAGGCAATTTGTCATGCCAGCAAGCATTAGAAGCCTTGAGAGCCTCTAAACAGTGTTTTCACGATTAGTGGGAGAGTTATGAACAACCATTTCTTGTTGGTGGATGTAAAAGGATTGAGGTGTGAGTTTGACAACTGGAGGAAGACCAGGACCAGGTTGAAATTGTGTAAACCTTTTTGACATGAAGAGGGATTTGGAAGGAGATGAAATGATTAGGTTCTTGAGAAAAAATATTTGCTTGAGATCTTTCTCTTTCAGGACTGCGTTATCAAGATATGGGTCTCGAACCCATTTGACCTTTGCATTTACAAAAGTCCTGATATGGTTAAACAGACATGAACAACCAGCTCCCTGTAGGGTGGAAACAATGTTATTGGGTAAAAAGTGTTTTGTAGCTTGTGCGATGCTAATAAAATATAGAATATAAAGGTCATCATATAAAAAAAGAAAAATCTGCATAAACTAATGCAGTGTGCCATTGTTTTATTACATTCAAAAAAATAATGATGTGTTAGATTCTCAGTCTGAGTGGTTTAGTCTATACTCTGAACACCTTCTGTAACTACAGACTAACCCCAGAATTTCTTGTAATAAGGCAGGTAATAATGCGCAGCCGGGAGAATAAGATTTCTTGCTAGGCTTATATTGATATTCCTAATATTTGAGATTTGAGTTTGTGAGTTCACGACTCACAATTAGGATACACATCAGAACACAAACGGAAATCCAATCAAAAGTTTTCTTCAAATTTCCAATACAGATAAGAACACAAAATATTTGTTCGCTTCCAGAAAAGAAACAAAATTTGAAGAAGAGAATATAAATTAATACCAAGCATCTATAAGCAACATAATCATTGCTTAGTTCAATTAAAATCAAGTAGAGATATATCGTCAGCTACAAGAACACTCTAATCATCCTAAATTATAAAAAGAAATATTTAAACATAAAATAGTAAGTATCCAAACCACGATTTCATTTATTTCCTAAGTTTCTCCTGAATAAAACTTTTAAACCATCGGGGTTACATATGGATTCACCGGTTTTGAGCGCCAAAAAAGACTAATCTCCAACATATAAAATTAAAAACAGCCAAAAGGAAAGTCTGTATATAAAAATTTTATGTGAAAGCATCATATAAGACTTAGAACGGAACTTCGGTGCAATTTATAGGTAAATGAAGACGCCAGAAACACCTAAAAAAAATGCATACATTGAAAGGAGAAGTGAAGAATTGAACAGATCTCAAATAAATGAAGATGAAAAGTACCTGAATGAGGGAGATATCAAAGCATCGAAGCAAAGAAGAAGAAGAAAACGACGTCGTGTAACGAGAACCCTGAAAAATATGCTTCTTTTGTTTCCTGTTCAATCTCTAAAACGCAGAAAAAGATGGTTCATTTCGCCTCTATGGTATGCGACTCTTTCGCTCGTGAAATAACTCACCGAAAAAGAAATTGTAACAAATAATGAATACAACTAGTTATTATTATTATTATAATTAATTTAGAAGTTTATTTTCTAATTTTTATATCAAAAATAATTTATATACATTAAAAAAATAATACTGTTAACTAATAAAAATCACGACACATGAATTTTAAGCTAATAAATAAAGAAAGTCAACACAATAATACTTTTGATTAGCGAGCAAAATGAACAATATATGTAAAGCCCTCTTTTTCAGCCCCAATCTTTAAGGGCTGTCCAAGGTTTAGTGGGTATAAGGGTTGGCCCATAGGGAGCTTAATAATCCAAAACCTGCTCTAACTCACTCATTCGTCTCATTTCAGAATAATAGTTCTCCCTTACTCCCTTTTTGAGCAGCCGCGAACTTCCGCTAGGGTTCAGCCACGGTTTTTCATCAAGTGAGCTCAGATTAGTTTTCTACTTTTCGTAAGTTAACCTCCAACTCATGCTCTTGTTCCATTCTGTTCATTCTTCGTAGTTCCAACTTGGGTTTGTCTTAATGAACTCGTTTTAAGCTCGTTCCATGTCTTCCAGCTCTCGAAGCTACTGCTTGAGCTACTGTTCGTCACGGTTTGGGTGTCAAAGTCCTCTGCTAATCCCTTTTCAGGTAAAGGAAGTTAGGGTTTTGCTCTGAGTTTATGAAATGTGTTATTGCATTGTTTGGATTGGTTTTGGTCTGTTATGCGAGTGAACAGTGGGCATGGGCTGATAACCTCGCCCAAGCGAGCTTGCCTCGCCTAGGCGAGATGAGTAGAGGTTCGCCAAGGCCTTTTCGCGCGAGGGGTCACTTAGGCGACCAGCTCAGTTTTGAGTGAGCGAGCGTCTCGCTCAGGCGAAGGGAGTCTCGCTTAAGCAAGAATGCGCAGAGGCCACTGTTCCAGAATGTCGAGCTCTCGCCTAGGCGAAGGGAGCTCGCCTAAGCGAGACCCTTCAACCTGAGCGAGGAGTTGAGCGAGGATAGTGTGATTTTTGGTTGTTTCTCTGATCTAGAATGGTTAATACTTGCTTAAATCTAATTATTATATTAAAAGCATAAGATAAATGATTATGCATGAGTGATGTGATTCATGGATCGGGAATGATGGGTTTGGTATGAACTTGGCATGTGAATTAAATGAGATGGTTGGCATCAAAGAGACATGGTATTGATGTGAAATACAAAGGATGAGTTGGTATGATTCAATATTTGGATATGAATGAGGATGGTTGAAAGTGGTTGGCATGAGGTTATGTGTATACTTGATTGATTGAGCATGATTAGTCCGTGGTCAGTGCGTAATTCCTTGGTGGTATTTCAGGGTCGTGCTTCAATGGTGGGGACGTAATTCCATTGCCCTTGTTAGTGGGTGTCATGGTAGTGCCCCATCTATATAGTCTGGTAAGGATTCAATGTAAGGTTGCATCCTGACACTCTAAGGATTCAGTTAGTCTCACTTAGAGTGGACTGACTCTTGTGGTGAGAGTAGAAGGAGGCATGAAACTCATTAAAGGCTAACCTTATGTGTGGGGATTTGAAACATTGTAACACATAGCTAGGGGATGAGCATCTCGGGGGTGAGCAGAGGTATCCACCACAAGTGCAAGCATCCGCTGAATCCGACCAGGTTATATGTATCCGGATGAGTCGAGTCAGAGTCTAGTGTATTGCTTGAGAAAGTCATAACATGTTTGGATGATATATAAATACTACTTGGATTGGGTAATAGTATGTGACTGCATGATAATTTGTTTTCTACCCTAGCTTACCCTTGCTTGTATGTTGTTCTTCTACTCTTGCGATGATCATCAATTTATTGATGGGAGCAGATGCGAGAGGTACTCGAGATCAACAGAGAAGAGATGATTCCGCTACATAGTCTGCTTGGGTTGGACTTCTTGTGTTAATTGGGCTTTTCTTTTAGGGCAATGGCTCATGTACTGTCTGGCCTTTGGGCTTCATTTTGAAAACTTTGTCATTATTCCTTCATGTTTTCTTTTGGCATCATGGTGTGCCTTGGTTACTGTACGGAGTTGTATTTGTATTCCAGGACTGCGTTAATATGTTATTCTACGTGACGTTTCATTTTAATTTGGTTTATTAATAAATGGGACGTTACAATATTGACTTAATTAAATTATAAATATTTATAAGTCTTGATATTTTTAATTAAACTTTTACTAAAATATTTTATTTCATCAAATATCTATCTGTATATGTACTTTTTAATTAAATTTTGATCATATATATTTATTGACAAATTTACTAAATCGTATTATTTGGTATTATTTTTTATTAATTATTATTATTATAATTAATTTTGAAGTTTATTTTCTAATTTTTATATCAGAAATAATTTCTGTATATTTAAGAAAAATACTGTTAACTAATAAAAATCACGATTCGTGTGAATTTTAAGCTGATAAATAAAGAAAGTCGATACATGATTAGCGAGTAAAATGATGAATATTGACTTATTTAAATTATAGATATTTACAAGTTTTGATATTTTTAATTAAATTTTTATTGAAATATTTTATTTTATCAAAATATATATATATATATATATATATATTAAATTTTGATCATATATTTTATTTTAATTTGGTCACTATTAATTATTAAACAAATATACCAAATCGTAAGAAAACAATAAGACTAAATTTATTCTTTTAAGGGATTTGTATTTGTTGAACTAATTATGACTATTTACTAATGGAAGCAACGAATATAAACATTTATTGATTCAAATATTTGCAAGAGATGAGATCAAGTTAAAAGCATGCAAATATTAAAGTTATAAAGTAATCAGGGCAAAACTTTCTTAGGGTCTGACTTCATCAACCTAACTCAATGCAATAATCTACAAATTATATATCTCTAACTCAAATATTCACATCATAGTCATACAAGCCCTAATTTCTTATAGGAAAGTTCTAAATCTGATAAGTCCTTAACCCCTCCAAAAGATGGAGGTATATGTTTGGGAAGAATAAACATGTTTAAAAGAGAAGTATCTAAACCTTCTTTCTCTTCGGGTTTAGTTTTAGGTTTAATTAGTCAAATAGTCCCTGATCGAGGTCGTACCTAATTAAATTAAACAAATAAATATAATACTCAGGAGTTAACCTAAGGTTGTTTCCCAATGACCATTATTTTCAACTAAAGCTTTCAAGATACAATTCAACACAAGGGGGGGGGGGTTGGTAGATTCAAGTACTAAAAAAAGTTCAAATTGTAATTGCAGATTAATAAAACAGTAATGAAAGCAGTATTGATTCCTTGATTCAACTGAAATTTCACCAATCACAAATTACAGAATTAATTGTTCTATCCAATTTTCTCTCATGAAACCCGAAATTAATCAACTAAGAGATAATTAACACGAGTTCAATATGTCATTAAGCAAAACATACTTATATTAGTTTGAAATAGTGATTTAAGGTAAGAAGGGGGTGGGGGGGAGGGGGTTGAATTGGTTGTTTAAAACTTTTTCGAAAGCTTAAAACCCCTTTTGATTGAATCAAATAGACCACGAAATTCGAATGCAAAAGCTGTAGAGCAATACACTTTCAATCAGTCAAAAAATAAAACAACAGACTAATTTGTTCTTGAGCCTATGAAACAATTGATTAAAATTTCAAATGAATTGGCTTAAATCCTGGGAATTTAAACAAAATATAGAATTCGCAAATTTAACTCAAACAACAAACTTTTACACACAAGACTTGTTCCAATCAATATTTCTAACAATTATGCAACATCAGATTACACAAAAACGCATTAAAGCTCAACAAAGAATGAATTGCTTGGTTTTCTTGAGTTTTTAAAGTTATTTAATGTGAATAAGATGAAGAGAAGAGAATGGCACATTTGTTTTTATTCTGGTTCACTCAATCACAAAGCTACATCCTTTACCAAGATAACCTGAGCCTAGTTTCCACTATATTCAAAAGTTTTACAAATCACACACCAAGATTACACTTTTGAAGAAAGAAACTTACAAGATTTTTGACTCACATTGTAAGACCCGAGAAAAATTAGACAAAAGAAAACACATGAAAAAAAATTGATGACTTGATTAAGATGGTTGATTTATTTAATTTAATTAGGTTATAAATTTATTAAATGTGGAATAATTATTATTTGAGTAATTTAAGTGATTGTTGTATTTATTTTAATTGAGTGAACTAAGTTGTTGTTTATTTAATTAAAATAATTATGGTTTGTTGAAAAGAAGTGGTTTTATACCTATTGTGCACCCCATATCGTGTGATGGATGTAGTCTAGTGGTGGAAGTTGTGTGTAATGCATACAGGTGCGGGGTTTGAACTTGGGTGGCTGAATTATGCTTTGAGTGTTGGTTTTAAATTCTTTTTCTCCTTAAAGTTGTGGGGCCCACGAAACTCTTTCGAATAATTTTCTCTCTCCTCATTCACGATAATGGTGCAAGGATTGTTGCATTATAGCTTTTGGTTCATGAGAGTTTGTAGCCACTGCCACATTTTTCTGGTGATATCAAAACGTAACTCCTTCATTTTTTTTCCTCTGTTAAGATTCTTTTAAAAGAAAACATTGTTGTTATGGTTCTTTAAAATAAAAACAGTGGCTGCTATTCTTTTAACGTTGTTGCCACTTGCAATATATATATATATATATATATATATATATATATATATATATATATATATATATATATATATATATATATGTTTCTATTTTTGTTTTTGAAAACTGTTGCTGCCATATAGTTTTGAAAAATATAAACAGAAAAGGCTAGGAATAATAGGAGATAAAATTTAGTTTTAAACATGAGGGTTTTGGAGAGGGGGAGAACGAGAAAGTATAGAGAAAGAGACCGAGAGAAGCCATGGAGAAGTGAAATGAGGCAGCGAAGTAGATGTTTGGAAGAACTTCACGAGGTAGGGGAAGTTAATTTTTTGTATACTGTCATTGTTGCCATGAATTCTGTGGTTGTGTTATTGTTCTAATATTGCATGAAGCTGAGTTTGCCTTCTGTTTTGGTTTAAATATTGGCCTTATGTTCTCGTTTTCTTGTGGTTTAAAGAATGAAGTTGAACTTTTGAGTTTGTTTCTTATTCTCTACGATCAATGAATGACTTCGTGATGTTTGTGGCGTGGTATTGTGCATGTTGTGTATATGATTAATGGAGCGGGTTGGCAGTGCGACAAATAAGGTTCTACATATCGTTTTATTGGGCTGATCGTAGTGGGTTTGGCATTGGTTGCATGGTTTGTTTCCCTTTCTCGGTTCATTCCGTTTAGGTGCAGCCATAAGATTTGTGTAGTAGCTTGATCTTATAATGTGTTAGTTTTTTTTTAAAGCAAAGCCTTGCAACCTAAACCTCGTGAGTGCCACGGTAATGTACCCAATGATTCATGTTATGTTGCAACCTTTCCTTCCTCTTTCTTTCTTTTCTCTCCTTCTACAAGTATTGGTTGATGCTTATAATTGGCATGTGTTTTGTGTAAAGTTTTATTTAAAACCTTAACATGCATAAAGGGGTCTTCTCTGCACGGTGCAATGCAGGGCCGTGCAGGGCCACACGTTATTAGTGGTTTACGGTGCTAGTAGTGTTAGCTTATACACGTATCTTGGTGTCATGGTGTGCATGGGGTTCGATTTCCTTTTTGTATGGTTTAAAAGTGAAATTGTTTAGAAAATTGGTGGTTGTTACGGTGCAGTGCAAGGGTTCCTTTCGGGCTTCATTATTCTTCCTCATCACTGAAGAATTGTAGGGTTTTGGTTTCGGGTTCCTTCGTTTGGTGCAGTTGTGTTTTACTCATACCACAGGTTTTCATTTGTGGGTGCAGCGCATGTAGCTGTTAGTTTTCCTAAGACTTTATTCACATTGCAGGGGTGAGAATGGGTTCCTAAATTCTTTCTCTTTCTTCCCTTTCTATTATTTTTTCACATAAAGACATGGGCTTCTTTTCATTCACGTTGCTTCTGCCATTTTCCTTCATCCTCCTAAATTCTTTCTCTTTCTTCTCTTTTTCTATTTATATCTCACGTGAATGCATGGAGATAATGGGGCCCACGTGTTTTTTTGTTTCTTTTCTTTAAACCATTCATACCACATTTAATGGTATTGTACTCTTTAGCTTTTGGTGCAGATATCACGTAGGCAATTGGGAGGGAAAGTTAAATCAATTAATTTATTCTATTTGTGGGGCCACTTTTTTGAATGTTAGTTTTCTTTTGGTGCAGCTACATTTCTTTTGTTTCTTCAAATGTGTACGTTGTTGGTGGGTGGTAATTGGTTGGTGAATGGGTGTTTCATTGGTTTAATTATTTGCTCATGTGAATTAGGTGTGGAATATGAATTTTGTTTTCATTATGGAATTTGGTTGCTATGCATGATGTGGTAATGAGTACTTTGTTGGCAATATGTAGTTCTCATGTGTTGAATGTTGGGAGTAATTTGCCTTGTTTGAAGAATCTTGTTGGAATTAAATGTTGTGTGAGGTTTTCTGTATCTAGGAACCCAGTGAAGACTCTTTCGCCTGTGTGAAGCAGTGGAAAGAGGTCCTCTTTGCCTGTGTGAAGTAGTGGTAGAGGATTGGTTCGAGTGTTGTACCCTCTCGCCTGTGTGAAGTAGTGGGGAGGGGAAAGATGTTTCACCTTATTTCAGCTCGTTGCGAGTATAGTGCCCGATGTGCGATGCATTAATGTTTTTACTTATAATTTCTTGAGGAATAAGGGAGACATCTGGCTGCGATAAGTGGGACACATCGAACCATTTATTCTAGGAAACTAGATGTTGTTGTGGGGTGAGAGGCCACGGAAAATCAAAGCTTGATTATGATCACTATGTTTGAAGATTTTAGATGAATGTGATGCTATGTTTGGATTTGGTGTTTGTGTGTTCAAACCAAGAATGGATTGTGATCATAATGTTTCCGTGTTACTTGAATGCGACGTTGAGTATTATTGAACATGTTTTATTTATGAATTTCTTTTATGAATATCATTGTTTAAGGTTAGCTTACCCCTATTTGTTTGTTTGTGTGTTTGTTTTATTTGCGATGATTGTATAACGTGTGTATTATACGAGAGCATATCATATTGTAGATAATCTTGGCATGGAGTAGATTGACGAGAGGTTAGGGTGGACTCGAGAGTTTTTTTAATTTATTTAGTTGTTTTAAATCAGATACTAAAAGCTATGTAATTTTCTTTTGTTCGAAATTGTTATTTGAATTTTTTTGACAAGCTTACATTTTGAGCTACGTAGTTTAAATTAAGTTATAAGTTTTTTTATTAGTACATTTTCAATGATAATCCTTTTCCACTGAACGAGAAAGTTTTTTAACGTTCCGTGACATCCCAAAATTGGGGTGTTACACACATAAAAATCTAGCCTAACACCCTACAAGAATCACACTCACAGACCTAAAATCACATAAAGTAAACAACCAAAGGCACAAGAACTACAAAACCTGATGGTGGCTCTCCATAGCCAACCATACACGAGTTCTTTAAGCTAATCCCAAACTAAAATGCCTCCAAGATCTTCAATCAATACGTTGCAGCTGTGTAATGTAGAGAGAGAGTTTTTCAGTAATAAATGATAAGTTTTTGTTCTCAAAAACTCAATTATTCCTCTACTCTCAAAAATAAAACTTATATAGTCTGGTTTAAGTGAAATCAATCGGTTGAATTTTGGGTACAAACAGATGATTTCACTTGACTTAAGTGAAATCAGTCGATTGAAAAACAATTTAACTGATTGAATACATTCATACCAGAAACTATATACAACAAGCCTCTTAACCTATTAAAACCCATTTTAACAAATTAAAACGAACACATTAAGACTAACAAGACATCTAACCTATGTCATATAGCTTACCAACATGATAAAACATGTAATCATTTCATTTAACACATTAATTACTGATTTAATACAATTGAAACATAATCTTCAAGTGGATTGTAAGACCTGTGAAATTGGAATAAAGAATAATAAATAAATTACAAACAATTGTGGGTTGGAAGTACCCTAAGAAAATTTATTGACAAGTCTTTGGTAAGGAATAAAGTCAGCTTAAGTGGTTGAAAGGACTTGGGTTCGAGTCTGGTGTGTGCCATTAGTGTAATTTTAATTGTGTTTTATTTTACCAAAATATTATAAATGTGGAAGCATGGTTTAAGCCTGTATGAATGTGTGAATTGACAAGAATAATGTGATGGTTTGTTGGTGTGTATGTGTAGGATGTGTTGGAAGGTTATGGGTTTGAATCTTGGCTAGAGTAAGTAGGCCCTTTATATTTTTATATTTTTGCTAAGTGATGGAAAAATCTAGAAACTGTAGAAATCCCCTGAGAAACCAGAGAGGTAGCAGTTGGGGTGCATTAATCAAAAGTAATGGTCATAAAACTTGAATTTAAGTTAATTTCGTTTTTATTATTTGTATTATTTATTTTGGACTGAATGTGTGGGAGAGAGAAGAATGAGTGAGAAAACAAAGACTCATAGTGTGCGTGTCAAGTGAGGGTTGAGAATTGCAATCCAGAGAGGGAATTGGAGTGGAGGTAAGGAGGGGAGCTTTGAGAACAAGGAATAATTCATTAAAAATTGTTTGAAGCTAGGAAACCGGGTATATGTGGTGTGGTTATTGGTGTTATTGTTTTATAAAACTCGAAAAGATGTTAAAGTGTGAGATTTCTTGGTGATTATTGATGTGAAAGTGGATAAAAAATATGTAGGGTCTGCTGTCTATTGTTTTCCTTTTAGGGTTGGATGTGTTTTCATGGGTGAGTACGTCGGGAGAGTTGGAATAGAGGGAAGTTGCATGAACACAAGTTGAAAAATAAATAATTAGGCAATTGAAGTGTAAAAGATCATTAGGATTTGGAAAGTTATTTAGGTGAATTGATACAGTGGAAACCTTTATGAAAAGATAATAAAAAAAAAATGAATCCAGAGGTGAATTAAAATTCTGGATTTCAAGATGTAGATATATTACATGTATTCATATAAAAGTATAAAAATGCAAGTGTGATTTTCTATATTAATTATGCAGGAATATAGACAACGTGTATATATATATATATATATATATATATATATATATATATATAATATTATATTAGGCATGGTATCAAATAAAGCTAATCTAATATGAATAATGGTAGGTTGATATTACGTTTTGGTATCAAAAGTTAGTGGCATCGTGTTTTGTGTATATATAATGTATTGCATAGTAATGTATATGATATGGTAAAGATATATTAAACGCTTTTGTAGTTGAATTATTATTATGTTTGCGTAGCGATTAAGCCAGGGGTTGAAATTGTAAGTATGAAGTTTTATTAGGTGTTGATCGTTGGAATAATAAAAGATTAATATGTATTGGCAGCAGTGTAAAATAATGATCTATTAAGTGTGAAATAAGTTTATAAAATGGGTGCAATCTTGTAATTGACGAAAAATTGGAGATCATCGTAGAGAAGAATGGTTGCAGGTGCAGAGGCTTTTTTATGAGTTATATTATAAAAAAATAAATAAATAAGAATAAAAAAAATAACGATGTGATTAATGAAGGTGCAGTAGAATTATGTAGTTGGTGCAGCGCTTTAAAAAAAATATGATTCTAATATATACATGTGTATATATTATAAAGAAACATGATGCAAAATATGGATTCTGGTTTTGGATTGTATAATATGAGATTATATGACTATGTGTTGATGTTAATTTTGGGTTGACATGAGGTTTTGGTTGGAAGGGACTTTTGTAGGTACTATTTGAGATGAATCTTGGATTTGGTATTAAAATATGCATTATTGTGTTGTTGTTTTAGAGCTCCTAAGAGTATGATTAATTCTTGGATAAACTCAAGTTTCAATCCAGTCTCAATTGTGAGTGTATATATATATATATATATATATATATATATATATATATATATATATATGAATAATTGATGTATGGGATATGTGTTATTGTTTTTGGGAGTGCCTAGTGCCTAGCGGCGAGAGGTTTTTCCAAGCGGTCTGCAACGCAATTTCGTCTAGCGGTGCTTAGGCAACGCCAAGCAATAGAGTGCGGACAATGTATTGTTTTGTAGCATTTTACATCGATGGTCTTGAGGGTTTGGTCAGGGATATGCTGGACTAGTTATGAGCGGGGAGGTTCGTAACGGAGGTTGGAAATGCGTGATTGATGCGGGCGGGAAGGTCCGTATTTGTTGTACTCTTGTGTGGGGATACGAGAGGGGAGGTTCGTATGTTCTGTGCTCACACTTGAGACTGCTATAAGCAGGGAAGTTCATAGTAGGTGTTCACGCATGTTGGACTACGAGCGGGCAGGTTCGTAGAGTTGGACTACGGGCGGGGAGGTCCGTAGAGTTGGACCACGAACGGGTAGGTTCGTGGGAGCATGATAATCCTAAGAACCAAGGTTGTGAATGGATCTTTCTCATATAGGTTATGAGATTGAGGTGGAACGTTATAAAGTCAATAAACTAAAATTGTCTAAGATAGATTGGGTGAGGGTTAATTATTATTATTTTATTGTTTGTATTATTTTTCTTTCTCAGCTCACCCTTTCTGTTTGTGTTTGGCGATGATGATGTGACTTGTCACGTGGGAGCAAATGTGAATCCATGTGAGCGTACTGATGTGTAGGGATTGAGCGGGGCAGACTAGGGGATGATTTACTTTATATTTTAATTTCAGACATTGTAATAAACTTTATGAAGCTTTTCTCCACTATGAGCTTGTAATAATGATGTCACAGCGTAATATAACTATAGCGATAAATTTTTAAATTTTCCGCATTTGGGAATCTTATTTATTATCTTGAATTACAATAAAGTTTTATTTTATCAAGTAATATCCATCTAGGGTGTTACATGGATCTTCATCAATCTTCATCAACCACATATGATCTTCATGCACTTGGCTTTATCAAATCTTTGCTTCAAGCTTTCTTATGCCAACAACTTCAAGCAACTAAAACCCATTGATTAAGCATGTTGTGAACAACCCATACCTATTAAGCATGAATATAAGTCGATTTAGGTGCAGAAACACGAAATTGAGATTAAGCATACATCAATTTCGTGTTTTACCATGAAAATTCAACTTGAAGAAGGGCAAACTAGAATAGAATTCGAAAATGAACAACAACCTCATGGTTTCATTTCAATTTCTTCAAGAAATCAATACAAAAATCTTAGCTGGAGTCTAAAACCCTCCTTAAAGCCTAAGAAAACATGGTCCTCTCAAATCTACCACTCATATTTAGAAAAATGCCATTAAAGGCTTTAGAATTACAAAAATGCCACTATGGACCTTAAATGTTGGCGCAATGATGTGGACAAGCTAATTGACAAGGTGCAAATGTGGCAATGATGTGGGAATGACGTCGCAACTCTCTCTTCACCTTATGATTAGCATCCAAGCTCCAAAATTGCTTCACAAAATACCTAAAAATAATTAGAAATGAAAATTAGACCAATTAATGCCAAATTAATCAAAATTCGGTATAATGATCCAATGAAACCCAATGGACTAAAATGCAACAAAGATACACAATTAAGCACTAAACATCCATAAAGATGAGCATAAGAAGGCAATAAAATAGGGAAAATAATGGTTTATCAGTCCCCAATTTGGTGGGAGTGTCAATTTGGTCTCCACTTTTAAAAACATTTCCATTGTGTCCCAACTTTTGAAAAATTGTCTCAGTTAGGTCCATTTAAAAAAAATACTAATGACGTTAACAACATGCCACATGTCAATATGTGTTTTTTTAATTTTTAATTTTATTTTTGAAAAAAACATTTGTCATATATTAGGTCCTTGGTGTGACACGTGACACTATTAGTGCTATGTGACAATATTATGCCATGTGTCAATATCACTACCAAGTGTCATTGTCTTGATTTCAATTTAGTTCCTATATATGTCTCTTTGATTCAATTTAGTCCCCACATATGTCTTTTTGATTGAATTTAATCCTTTTATTTTTTCAAAATAGATGCAATATTTGTTTCTCTCCAATTTGATACCAAATTTATTATTTATATAAATGTTATGTTGATATTTTTTTTATTAAAATTAAATTACAAAATTAAGTATTGATATTTATATTAAAACTTAGTGGCAAAGTCATGATTAACAAGACATGGGTTAATAATTAAGAAAAATATAATACGTTAAAACGTCATTTTTAATAATAAAAAAAGTAGTAGTATAACATTGATACAAATAATAAATTTGGTATCGATTTGGAGAGAGACAATATTGCTCTATTTTGAAAAAAACTATTTTTGGACTAAATTGAATCAAAGAGACATATGTTGTGTCTAAATTAAATTAAAGAGACATATATGGGGACTATATTTAAATCAAGATAATGACACTTGACAATGACACTAACACGTGCCATTACCTTGCCACGTGGCACTTTTAGTGCAACGTGTCAATACAGGAACCTAACACGTGGCATTTTAAAAAAAATAGAGATTGATACAATTGAAATGTTTGAAAAGTAGGGACCAATTTGACAAATTTTCACCAAAGTGGGTACCATCTAACTAATTAAGCCTTAGTTTTATGTTGACTTTTCTTTAATTGACTTAAGTTGAGTTGACCTTGTTTACTTGACTTGAGAGTTGACTTGTTGACCTTTTTGTTAGGTTGTTTGTTTTCTAGGAAGAAGTTAGACGAAACTTGGAGGAGGATAATACTAATTGGAGTGAAGGAGAGGCTTGGGCTTAAGCCCACACCCCCTTGAGCGCACATTTGAAGAGTTAGAGGAGCTTGGAGTTGACCTTCATTCTAGAAGGTCAAAGGCGCCACATAAGAGCCACAAACCCCTTGGTCAAGACATTTCCTTTTTCTACCTAGCTTCTAGAACGTTTAATTGTGTTATTGCTAGTGCACCCTTTAGCTTTGTATTCTTACTAAGAGACCATTTCCTATAACTTATAAAAGGGGCTCTCCTAAACTTGTGAAATGGTTGAATATTTTGAGTCATAATACCTTATGTTTGACCATTTATGAGAGTGCTTTCCTTTGAAAGTGTTTCTTCTCTAGTCTTATCTTGAGCCTAAAGCTCAAGTGGCAACATCTCTACTTATCTTGAACTGGTGAGCCCTAGTACCCTTCAAGTGGCGTGATCCACCATTGAATCCCCATCCTCTTGTTCATCTTTTCTTCTCTTTTTCGTTCTGTGTATGCTTAATTTTATGTGCTTGTTATGCTTCATTTATATTTGTGTTCTTAGCTTCCATTAATTGAACTCCTCTTCTTCTCTAGAGCCTTGGAAGTGAACTTTCACATCTAGATAACCTTGGTTATCTAAATGTCAAGTGGGGATCTTCCTTGAGCTTGCTTGACCACCACCATGTATTGCTAATTCTAAAATGGGTCTTTATCAAAATCTCTATGTGAAAATACTAGTCCCTTAACTATTTTAACACAAGTTTTGCATTAAAAAAAGATGTGTAAAATGACCAAGAGATCAAGTCTATATCTAGAACCAAACCTCTTGGCTATTTTATCCATGTCTAGGTTCCAAAACATTTTCCAATGATTAGATACACCAAAAAGCATAAATATTCCATCATGCACATGAAGAATAGGGATAGAACATAAGAGTAATGAAAGAGATTGTATTGCATAGGAAAAACTACAAAAAGTATAGTGTTCTTGCAGAAACAAATAAGAGATGTTAAGGACACAAATATCACCTTAACTCAATCCTCATTCTCTCGAGTTGGCTCCTCTTCGGCTTGCATAGGCCATATGTTGATGTACACGGTTTGGACCCTTGAGGGGTTACCTGTGGAGAGGGCTCCGATGAACAAGTCAACGAAAAAACTCTCAGAAAGTCAAATCTCTTGATTAAGGGATTAATGAAAGCGTACCTTTAATTGTTGAGGTCCACTGTATTTATAGAGTTATTAATTATGTATGCGCTTCTTGTGGGCTGAGCCATTGCTTGGGCCCTAGATGGGCCTGGGCCTAGCCTAGGCCCTAAGTTAATGTTTGTTGGTACTAGAGATAATATTCTAAGTCAGGAGTGGTCAACAGATATCGTTATGTTTTCTGAAGTAGGCGGCCTAGGCCGCTATGTGCTTTTGCTTGTCCGGTGACTCACCTCATAATTTCATTTGTGGGGTTATGTGTAGGCGGGATTGGCCGTACGGTTTTATTAGTCCGCCTAGGTGTAGTACACCAATCCTCCAACCTTTGTTGATGGATGTATAGCAGTAAAGGATTGGAAGTGTGTGAGTATCTTTCTTGGTCCGCCTAGGTGCAGTACACCAGTCCCCTAACCTTTAAGTGTGATGAACATTGTTAAGGCTATAGTTTTAAGAAGTGGTAGTAGGTGAAAAGGTGGCAGATGTCAAAGGTCTAATCAAGGGGTTTCGTGCTGCCGTTTGGGTTGTTGTGGCGTTTCGCATTTCGTTGTCACACTTCGTCTAATTGTTATTTCTGGCGGGAAAAGTTGAAGCGTTTAGGATGGTGGTTATAAATACAAAAATTTTACTTTAGTTCATTTGCAAGAAATTTGGGGGGATCTATTTATTTGCGTGAGATCTTGTCCGATACGTTCCTTGTCTCTACCATCTTCTTGTTGTCTAAAAAGAAAAGGTATGTCTAGTATTAGTGAAATTGTTTCTTTGTTGAGTCCGGGTAGTGGGAGTGTTTGGTCAAGGGAGGATGGAAGTAGTCAATCTACGAGTGGTGAAAAGGGTCAGTTGGATTGTGAGGGGAGAATTCCTATGGAGATGACAACCGAAGTTAGGGAAGACCCACTAGAAGAGTTGGCGGATAGTAATTGGCCGGTGAAGGCAGGATACGGGGGGGTGGCTGAGGATGTGCGGACACAGTACTCTTTGTTCCAGTGGTCGCGGTTGCTGAAGTCGTGGCTAAATTGCATTCCTATATTTGATAGAGGTGCACGAAAGGACATCGTGGCCTTGAAGAGGGTTAGTGCAGTTGATTGTGTATGCCACGGTCAAGAAGGGGCTACTGATGAATTTTTCTACATGTACATGTGTCACTTTTCGTAGCTGTAGATTAGGTTGCCTTTTGACGACTTCACTATAGGGGTGTTGTGATTGCTAAATGTTGCTCCTACTCAGCTGCATCCGAATAGTTGGGCATATCTGTAGGCGTTCCAGGTGCTGTGTAAAGCTTTGTATTTGCAGCCTTCTCCACACTCTTTCCTTTATTTCTTCGATGCTTGGCCGAGGAGTCTAACAACCTGGCTATCACTCATAAGTCGATTGGGGATAAATAGGTTGGACGCATTTACCCAGTCCTTTAAACACATTAAGGATGTGTTCTTAAAGGTGGTGGTGAAGCAGGCATGTCGTTCATATTTTCATACTGATGACAGGAATTGGACCGAAAATCCTTGGCGGTATAAGGAGATGAAAAGGGTGTCAGTGGCGAACAGGGAGGTGGTGGATACTGTGATGAAGTTTAATGATAAGATTCCCACTAAGGGCTTAGTTAGGATTTATAATTCGGTTCATCCAATTGTTGATATAAAAGGTATCTTTTTGTATTTTCAAGTGCTATACTGTGTTTGAGTTAACTGATCAGTATGTGTTGTTGTTTGTAGGACATATGGCACAAATGGGGAAGAAGAATTTGAATCTTTTTCAAACTCTCCATAAGGAGAAGGCGACAAAGGCGAAGGTTGTTGGGAGCACTGAAGTTCCCAATTTGTAAGAGCCTCTTATGGAAGTCCATGTGCATGGGGGCTCTAAGAAGAAAGCTGAGTTGCCGACTAGAGCTGGTAGGGGAAAAGACGTGAAGAAGGTTAGGGTCGCCTTGTTGGGGTCAGGATCGTCATCTGGTATGAAGGGACCGGAGGCTGGACTCATCGAGTTATTGGAGACTGTTGTTCGTCGCGACATTGAAATAAACTTGTTTGAGACTCTGGTTAACTCGATTGACAACATGGAACTGAACGCACTGGTGAAGGCTACACTAATACAAAAAAGGATTTTAACGTTTGATATTTTCGGTTTTTGACGTCTGCCCAAACACCGACGTCGTATTGGGTGACATCAAAATTGACGTCGGAAAGGAGAGCAGACGTTAATTAACGTCGGGACCAGGAAAGTCAGACGTTAATTAAAGTCGGGGCCAGGAGAGTCAAACGTTAATTAACGTCGGGGCCAGGAGAGTTAGACGTTAATTAACGTTGGGGCCAGGAGAGTCAGATGTTAATTAACGTCGGGGCCAGGAGAGTCAGACGTTAAATAACGTCTGTGAAGGTTCTACCAGACGTCAAACAATGCTGTTTTTTTTAAGTTTTGTTGTTTTTACAACATTCTCACACCTGAAAATCAGAAAAAATCCATAATAGTTTCTAAACGCTTTTCTTAAGAGTATTAACTTCTATATTCCA